>Ga0247815_10000113_pt1 | contig 60186 bp, 53 predicted proteins | sample UWRJL194509B1_FD_181014 | JGI IMG/M metagenome (GOLD analysis project Ga0247815, IMG submission 181014) | Plant litter microbial communities from Arlington Agricultural Research Station in Wisconsin, United States - UWRJ-L194-509B-1 | ecosystem: Environmental > Terrestrial > Plant litter >... | reverse complement strand
AGTTCTATTTAAAAATCTTCGTTGAAAGAAGATTAGAGATATATATGGTAATTTTCAAGACGATCTAGTCATAATTATATATCCTTATATAATTTTTTTTTTTTTTTCATATATTTTTTTTTTAATGAAGGTGTACCTTTTGTAAGTCATCCTCAAGGACTTCTTTGTGCCGAAGGAGGGCTCTTTCTACCTTCACCACCACCATGGGGATGATCACAAGGATTCATAGCTACACCTCTCACAGTGGGTCTTCTACCCAGAGATCAGGATTTCCCAGCTTTTTTCAAATTATCAAATTTATGTTTTAGATTAGACACACAACCAAAACTCGCTAAACAGTTAGCAGATAAAAAAATATTTCAACCTGATTTTAGTTTTAAAGTAACTATATTATTATTAATCGACGTTAGAAGAGCATTGGAACCTGCGGAGCGTGAGAGAGTAGCACCTTTTCGTGGATATATTTCAATATTATTCAAAATATCAAATAGTTTAATATTTTTTAATAAAGAAGTATACCCTATTTTATTTAAATTATTAAAGATTCCTGAATAAATTTTTTGTCCTAGAAATATATTTTCAGCTAATATAATATATGAAAATAAACCATTTTCATATATTATACCTCCTAGAAAAGAAGTCCTTCTCGAATCTTTAATGATTTTATAAACAAAACCATAATTATTAATTCTTCGAAAAAAATCAACATTAATAAAATTTCTCTTATTACCACCACATTTATGATGAACTGTAATAGTACCTAGATTATTTCTACCAGCTTTAGAATTAGTACCTATAATAATTTTTTTATTTATGTTAAAGAAAAAATATTTTAAAAATTTCATAGAATTAAAGAAAATACATTCGCTTATCTTCGGGAAGACCTAATTCAAAATTAGAATATTGTAATTCATCTTTATTTATAGAATTTAAAAAATAATAAATTTTATCATAATTAATTCTATTATCATTATCTTTTAAATTTTTTAGTACACCTCTGGGTGTATCCGTAATAAATCTAAATGTCTGTAAATAATTTGTTCTAAAATTTGTAAAAAAAGTATAATTATTAATTTCAAAATAATCTAAAATAGAGATAAAAAAACTATTATAGGATTTTCTTTGATTTCTAAGATAATAATTAGATACACTACTATAATTAAAATTTATAAAGTTCTTAAAATTAATAAAAAAATTACTAGTAATTTTTCTATTGATCAATAAATTTTTCATGTAATAAAAATAAGACGATTTATAAAAATTATAATTATTTAATCTAAGTTTAGATACTTTACTAAATAACATAAAATAAGAAAGAAACTTATCTAAATTTGATATAAATAATAATTCATTATTTAGTTTAAAATCAAAAGAAGATATTCTATGATAAGCTAACAGATCCAGGGAAAAAAATCTAGATAGATTAGATTCATTAGATAGATTTGCTGTAAAATAGAAAAATCTGAATCATAAACTAAAGGAAATTTTATTAATATACTGATAAATATTTTTTAGAAAATATAAAATTCAAAAAAAATATAAATAATATAATCTAGAAAAAAAAGATGTCTTGTTAAAAGAATATTTTTTAAAAAAATTATTCCTAGACTTGAAATAAAGATTTTTCTCTCCATAACTATTTACATATTTAAATCTAGAAATTTTATATTTCTTTGCTAAATTAACTAATTTGAATACCTTTAATTCTCTAATAAATATTTCTGTAAATTTTTCTATAAAAATCTCTATGGGGAAAAAATCATAATATTCTAGATCCATAAATTTAATCTTAAATAAATCTAATAGGATATTCTTAAATCTCTTAGTATAAATATATTTATGTAATTTCATAAACTTTCAATTAGCTCTGAGTCTTCAAAGTCAATTTTCTCGATGTCATAGAAGTAATTTAATTTTTTTTCTAGATAGGATCACAGCTAATTTACTAGTATATTTTTGTGTGAGAACTAGTAATGAATTTAGAGGAGTATAATATAAAGATTTTAATAATCTCAAATAAAAAAATTTATAAAAAATATTTTCTGGAGGCTCCTTAGAAGGTTTTCTAGGTAAACTAAAAATCGAAGGATTTAAATCCCTAGGTATATGTCTACCCTTTTTATCAATAATTTTAATTAATATATGTGAATGATTTCATTTACTTGTTCATTCAAAGATTAAAAAAAAATTACCAAAATAATAATTTTTAAAAATTATAGTAAAAGGTTTAATAGTTATAGAATAAGGAAATATTAATAAAGTTCTATAAGCTAATTTATATATTTGTCTATAGGGATGCATTCTATTAATTTTAGAATACACATACTTTAAATAAGACGGTTTCATATTTCATAAATTATATAATCAATCATCATTAAAAGTCTTAGGAGAAAAAAAATTAAAATCTCAAGTTCTTTTTTTTCATCCTGGTATTTTTAAGGTACCCTCTAATCTCTTTTTATTAAAAATATATTTAAAATTATGAGGTAATGAATAACGAGCTCTAAGACCTCTACCTAATAGTAGTCTTAATTTTATATAGTTAGATATTTCTTTCATAATATCTTTTCTATTATCAAATAAAATATTATAAAATTTTATTTTATACTTAAAATGTGGTTTTAATTTGAATTTAGGTATTTTCTTTTTCCTTACAAACATAAATTTAGCTAAGATATTCTAATTTAGATTAAAAAATAACATTATTTTTAATTAGTTTAAAACTAAAGGAACCACTACTTGACGAAGAAATATTTAGATAAATAAATCTAAAAAATATTATTTATTTAGATATTTCTTGATAACTTCATTTTTATAAATATTAATAAATAATCAATAAAATATACTATTAATAAATTTACTTAGATAAACATTTAAAATAATATATTTAAATTTTAATTTTAATATATTTAAAACAGTTAAATTTTTTAAATAAATAAATAATACATAAATATAAATATAATTAAAAGAAAAAAATTCTATTTTTTTTAATAAAGAACTTTTAGATAAATTTATTAAATTTAAATTTAGAAATCATAGACTTAAACAATTATTTAAAAAAAAAGAATAATAAAATCTATCTATGAAAATATATGAATCTAATTTATTTAAATAATAAGATATATTATATTTATAATATAAATAAATTCTATTAGATAAGATATATTTAGATACTAATTTAAACACAATATATAAAATAACTTCATAGATAGCTATCATTAAAAAAAAAAATATATTTAATTTTCTAAAAAAAAAATTATATCTATTAAAAAAATTAAATACTAGATAATTATATTTATATTCTAATTTATTTAAAAATAAGTTAAAATTATCTAATTTAGCATAATCTATTAAAATATATAATTCATTTAAATAAGAGATACCCATAGTTCTTAAACTTACCATATTATATAATAATAAAAAAAAGAAAAATAACCCTATTACAGTGATTAAAGAACCTATTGAACTATAATAATTTCAAGTTCAATAAACATCAGGATAATCAGGAATACGTCTAGGCATACCCGCTAATCCTAGAAAATGCATAGGAAAAAATGTTATATTAACACCTACAAAAGTTAAAATAAAATGTATTTTACCAAGATGAGTAGAATATTTCATACCTAGAAGATATTCAATTCAATAATAAAAACCGGCAAATAATCCAAAAACCACACCCATAGATAAAACATAATGAAAATGTGCTACCACATAATAAGTATCATGTAAAGCTACATCTAATCCAGCATTAGCTAAAATTACACCAGTAACTCCTCCCATAGTGAAAAGAAATAAAAAACCTATAGCAAATAACATAGGTATTGATAAACTAATAATACCACCAGCCATAGTAGTTAATCAAGAAAAAATTTTTATACCTGTAGGTACAGCAATAATCATCGTAGCTGCAGTAAAATATGATCTTGTATCCACATCCATACCTATAACATACATATGATGAGCTCAAACTATAAATCCTAGGAAACCTATAGCTACCATAGCATAAACCATACCTAGATAACCAAAGATAGGACGATTAGAGTAGTCAGCTATTACATGACTAATTAAACCAAACGCAGGTAATATTAAGATATAAACTTCAGGATGACCAAAGAATCAAAATAGATGTTGATATAAAATAGGATCACCACCTCCCGATGGATTAAAGAATGAACTATTAAAATTACGATCTGTTAATAACATAGTAATACCTGCAGCTAGTACAGGTAAAGATATTAATAATAGAAATGCTGTAATTAATACAGCTCAAGTAAATAAAGGTATTAGATTCATTTTCATACCAGGTACTCTCATATTAAAAATAGTAACTATAAAATTAATAGCACCTAATATTGATGATATACCTGCTAGATGTAAACTAAAGATAGCAAAATCTACAGAAGCATCTGAAGCTATAGCACTTAGAGGTGGATAAACTGTTCATCCTGTACCTGCACCAGCTCCTATCATACTTGATGAAAGTAATAATAATAGTGATGGTGGTAAAAGTCGGAAACTTAAATTATTTAATCTAGGAAATGCCATATCCGCAGCACCTAGCATTAGAGGCACAAATCAATTACCAAAACCTCCAATCATAGCAGGCATAACCATAAAAAATATCATTACAAAAGCATGGGCTGTAACTACAACATTATAAAATTGATAATTACCTTGAAATATTTGATCACCAGGGAAAGCTAATTCTATTCTAATTAATATAGAAAATAATGTACCAATTAAACCCGCGATGAAAGCAAATCATAAGTATAAAGTACCTATATCTTTATGGTTAGTTGAAAAAAATCATCTAGACATAATTTATAGAAAAATTTATCTTATATTTTATATAAATTTATATTTTTATAAAAACTATCTTAATATTTTCTTAGTAAATAAAATGATCTCAGAAATAAGGCATAGAATCTATTGATAAAAATATATCATCGATTTAGATTTAAAGCATCTCCTAATCTAAATCACTGAAGTATAGAAAATAATTTCTTTTTTATAATTTTATTATGTGGTCAATATCATTTTCTATTAATAATATTATCATGATCTAGGGAAGTAAAAAAATGAATTGCCGCATTAATCTCATCTATTTTATATTTATAAAATAGTTTAAAATCATCTTGTTTTAAAAAATTATCTATTTGTGTTCGATGATAATGACCCTCAATAATAAATTTTTTAAAGCTCTTAGAAGTAAAATGCTCACTTTGATTTATAAAACATAATTTATAAAAATTAATGAGATCTAAATATCTAAATTTATTATAGTCAGTAAGTCTCCTATCTATCATAGACTAACATTAATGATCAGTGCCAAATATATCTTTTAAATAAATACAGATTAAAATTGTCATTACATAAGCCTGTAAACAAGCTACACCTAACTCTAATAGAAGTACTGCAAAAATACCTAGGAATCCTAGAAAAGAAAATAAAAGATTAATACTTAAAGTATTAACTATAAATACACTAATAATATTAACTAGAGTATGTCCTGCTAATATATTGGCAGTTAATCTTATAGATAAACTGAATGCTCTGATGATATAAGAAAAAAGTTCTATTAAAATTAATACTGGTAATAAAGCTAATGGACATTTAGGTATAAATATTTTTAAAAATTTTAAATTATTATATAATAATCCTAGTACAAAAATAGCACTACAAGTAGATAATGATAATCACATAGTTACTATCAGATGACTAGTTAATGCTATACCAAAAGGTATACCACTTAATAGATTTGCAAAAAGAACAAAAACAAATATAGTAAATACAAAAGGAAGAAATAAAAACCCTTCCTTACCTATTTGATTTTTTATAATACCAAAAATAAATTCAATTAAACTTTCAAAAACATATTGTACATTTGAAGGTATTAATTTATAGTTAATATAAAAAGATTCTACGATGAAAAAGAAAATAATTATTAATAATAAAGGTATAAAGATATTAAAAAAAGTAATATCATATTTACCTCAAGAAAAAAATACTAGTGGGATTACATCAAATTGTTCTAATGGAGAATAAAACATAAATTATATATTTTTTAGTGCATTTAATTTATTTAGGAAACTTAAATTAGAAAAATTTAAACATACAAATAATATTTTATTATTAATAAAAAAATTTATAAGATCAGAATACTTTAATATACAATTATTTTTTATGTCTTTATAAAAAATAATTCTTACCTTTAAAATAGTAAGAAATATAGAGAAAAAATAGCTAAATATGAAAAAATATAATACTAGTATTAAAATAATAAATCAAAATAATAATGGTATATAGATAATTTTATCGATTTGTGACATATATTTATTTATTAATTATATTAATAAAACTAATATAATATCACTAAAAAAAATACAATGATTTAATTTTGCAAAAAATTAATAACCTAAACTAAATTAGAAATATTAAAAATATAACTAATAATAAAAATAAATTATTAATAATAAAGCTTATTTCTACTAGGTTTATCAATATAATAATAAATATAAATAAAGCTACCGCAAGGAAAAATATATAAATATAGAAAAAAATTAAAGGTGTTATACTATTAAATAATATATTATTTAATTTTCTAAAATATAGATAGAAACCATAGGGACCTATAATTTCAAGAATACCCTTATCTATCGACTTAGTAAAAATAAAATAACTATAATACATAATTATCTGATATAATTTATTATAAATTTTATTAAAAAATAATGCATAATAGAAAAAAGGTGCTATATTATAATAAACTATTAATAATTTATTATAACTAGGTAAAAAAAACTTAGCATCCCTGAGTAAAAAAAATAATAGGATCATTATTGTCAGGGATAAAATTATAGGTAAATTTTTAATTAAAGGATGTATATATTCAATATCTAATAAAAAAAAATGATCTACAAAGATATAAATGGAATTATTTCAAAAAATAGAACCATAACCTATAAACATATCACTAAAAATATAACCACTTAATATTGATAATATAATTAGAGATAGTATTGAGATACACATTAGATCAAATCCTTCAGTAAAATTTTTATTTCAGTACTTATAAAATATATAACTAAAATTAGCTCGAGAAAAAAATACATAAAAAATAACCTTTAATGAATAGATGGCTGTAAATATAGCACCAAATAATGCTAAGAAATAAATAAATATCGAATCTAAAATAAATCTACTATAAACTAATTCTAAAATTAAATCCTTAGAATAAAATCCACTTAAAAAAGGAAAACCTAAAATAGCAAAACTACCAACCATAATAGCTAAATATAATAGAGGAAATCCAAATAAAAGTTTACCCATTTTTCTAATATCTTGCTCATCAAAAAGTGCATGAATTAAAGCTCCTGCACTTAGGAATAAAAGAGCCTTAAAAAAAGCATGATTAAATAAATGAAAAAAAGCCACATGATAATTACTTAGACCACAAGAAAAAAACATATAACCTAATTGACTACAAGTAGAGTATGCTATAATTCTTTTGATATCGTACTGAAATACCGCGATCATACCACTAAAAATCGCTGTAATACTTCCAAAAATACATAATAATATTAGTATATTATTAGAATATTCAAAAAATAATGACGATCTAATGACTAAAAATACTCCTGCAGTAACCATAGTGGCTGCATGAAGTAGTGCTGATACCGGTGTAGGACCCTCCATAGCTAGAGGTAACCATACGTGAAAAATTATCTGTGCTGATTTACCTATAGCTCCAATAAATAAAAAAAATGCTATAATGTTTATTTTATTAAGATAAACATCTAAAAAAATTATATTATCTTGATAGATTAAAGGTAATAAGTTAAATACCACATTATAATCTGTAGTTTTAAATGTTAAGAAAATTATTATTAATGCTAGAGTAAAAAATACATCAGCTATTCTATTAACTAACATTGCATTGAGAGCTGCCTTATTGGCAAGTATTCTAGTGAATCAAAAATTAATTAATAAATAGGAACATAAACCAACACCTTCCCAGCCTAGAAATAATTGAAAAAAATTATCACTAGTTACTAAGATTAACATGAAAAAAGTAAAAAAAGATAATCAAGCCATAAATCTAGATAAATGTGGATCATGACTCATATAAACAGTAGAATATAAGTGTACAAAAAAAGATATGGTACTGATCACTAGTACCATAGTTACTGTTAATGTATCAAAAATTAATCCTAGATCAATTTGATAGATATCTAGAAGAACTCATGTATAAAGCTTAATAGATACTACATTTTGATGCAAAACTACCTCATAAAAACATCCCAAAGAACATAGAAGAGTTAAAAATAACCCTAGTGTACTAAGAAATGCACTACCATCTCGTCCAAAATATTTACCGAAGCCTCCTGCGAGTATAAAACCTATTAGTGGAAAAATTATAACAAAGATATACATAAATATATTCCAGCAATTTTTCTCTAAATATTCTCAAAAGTTTAATGAAACTAAAATACTTAAATAATGAAACCCAATACTAAATTAAATATCTAAAAAGATATTTAATCTTAACTAACCTTTGTACTTAAATCTTTTTAATAAAAACCTATTAGAAAATCCTTCTAGATAAGTTTTTTTTCTTTTTCTACAACTTAATCCTTTATCATAAATTGCAGAAGATAATTCCTCAATCATATCCTTAAGTTTTATTGTTTTATATTTATTTCTTAAAGACATTCTTATTCATTTTATAGCATAGGTCATTTTTTTTTTTCAGGATATAGCTAGAGGTACACCCTGTTTTACACCACCTATTTTTAAATAAGATAAAATAATATGGGGTGTTATTTTTAATAGAGAAAATATAAATATTATATGGAATTCTATATTTTCCTTTAATTTTAATTTATATTTCAAATTTAATAAAAAATTATAAGCTCAGATCTTTCTACCACGTCATATTAGAGAACCAAAAAATAATCTCTGATATTTATAAAATAGAAAGGGTAATAACTCAAAATATGTTTTTCTTTGCTGTACTTTATAATGTTTAAAAGACATTTATATAGACTCAGGTTTTTTTACCCCAAATTTAGATCTTCTATTCTGACGTCCAAACATTTCTACTCGATGGAAATCATAAATACCTCTAATTAAATGATAATTAATACCAGGACTATCCTTGGGACCATGACCTCGGAGTAAAACTACAGAATGAGGTTGAAGAAAATGCTCACCTATACCTGGTATTTTAGCAAAAACCTTTTTATTATTAATAGCTATACGAACTTTACAAAAAGTTCTTTTTGCTGAATTAGGTTTTCTAGGAGTCATTGTAGCTATTTTATAAACTATAGCCTTTCTTTGGGGACCACCTTCAAAGGGCTTTACTTTATTTCTTCTAATTTTTCTTAACCTTTTATATTTTGCTAATTGACCATTAGTAGGTAACATGACTAAGAAAAATTAACTTTTATTTTTTCTAGATAAGTTAAAAAATTTGAAGGAGATACTGCTTGGATTACTATAGGCATAAATGCATGACTATTTCCACATAATTCTGAACATTGACCATAGTAAACACCAGGTCTACTAATATAAATTAAAATTTGATTTAAACGACCAGGATTAGCATCAATTTTAAAACCTAATTCAGGTACAGCAAAAGAATGAAGTACATCAGCAGAACTTACAAGAAATCTCGTAGTCACATTTGTAGATAAAATTAAACGATTATCAACTTCTAGTAATCTTTTATAACCAGATTCTATAGAATCTAAATCCATAATTACACTATTAAAAGCATAGGACATATAAATATTTCTATCCACAAGATCACCATCATTATTTTGTTTAAAATTAATTCAATTATTAAATTCATAAGTTCAATATCATTGATTACCAATAACTTTAATAGACAGAGATGGATTTAGTATATCCTCAAAAGAATATAATAGTATTAATGATGGTATTAGTATCGATATAATTATTAATGTCGGAAATGCTGCTCAAATAGCTTCAAAAACACCTGAATGTTTAAATTGATTTAAGTTAAATATATCATAATACATCGAACGTAATTGTGTTAATCAATTACTATAAGACAGAGATAAATTATTAGAATTTTTTCTATAAATAATTAGATTAGAAGCCATAAAAAAAAAAGATTTAGGTTTTGTATAAAATAAAAAATAAGTCATTTTTTTTTTTACTATATAACTAGAGTAATCGAAGAATTTTTTCATTAAATAAATAGATTCCTTAAATAAACTAAGAGCTACTATAAATTTATAAGTACTGTTATTTAAAATTAAAAATGATCTACCTAATATATCATAATGTTTTAAATTATTAGCAAATATATTAATAATATTAATACGATTTAGGTATCTTTTTTTGAAATGAAAAGGAAATAATCCTAAAAATTTTCTAGGTATACTAGAATCTCTACCAAAATTAATATGACTTAAATTAATAAATAATAAATATTCATATTCTTTTAATGAATTCAATATAGTTAATAGATAGATGTATAATTGGAAATATAATGTCATTATACCCTTATTAATTACATTATATATATTATGAAATACATATTTTAACGGATAATTATAGTTAGATGGACTTCAACATAAAAAATCTACTATAAATATATATAAACATCAATAAACCATAACTATAATTATAATTAAATAATAAGTAACAAATAAATGTTCTAAACAGATTAATAAAGCCATTAAAGTACCTGTATCATAGAAAGGTGCTTCATAAGTAAAATAATTTAAGTAATTGGCACTAGAATTAAGTATAAGTCTAATAAATATTAATCCTAAAACTAATAAAATTTCATAAATGGGTATAGTTTTAGATGATATTAAATTAAAAAGGAAAGCTAATTTAGATTTTTTATTATAAAAATTGAAATTAAAAATTTTCATAGGAAATTATAGAGATTTTTTACTAATTTATTTTTCTAAACATTAAGCATACTATTGCTCAGGTAGGCCTGCATCTACAGGAAATTATTAAAGAAATTTTTAGACTATGATATATTAAAAATTAAAAAAAAATTTATACGAGCTAAATAACTTATGGGATTAAAAACCTATCCCTTTAACAATGATAAAAGATCTATGGAAATACCTCCTCTAAGTCTATAATAAACTATTACAATAGCTAAACCTAAAGAACTTTCAGCTGCAGCTACAGTTAAAATAAATAAAGAATAAACTTGACCCATAAGATCATCTAGATAACAAGAAAATACAATAAAATTTAAGTTTAAAGATAGAATTAATAATTCTAATGATATCAATATATTTATTATATGTTTCCTAAATAGAAACATACCACAAGTACCTATAATAAATATTGTGAGTGATAATAATAAAAATGCTATCATAAAATTAAAGAACCCAAATTCTATTTGATTTTTTGTATTTTAAACGAAGATAAACGTCATAAATTGATTTTTCCAGAAATCCTATAAATGGAAATAATACTAAGATTATGAAAAAATAACAAAAAGTTACAAATTGTCCAATTTCTAGAAAAGGAGATATTACTGGAAGACTACCTATTCATCCTAATAAAAAACAAATAAAAAAGAAAAATCATACTACAGATCCATAAATAGGTCTAAACATAGTACTTCTTATTATAAAATTTTTACAAATAAAAGGTATTAATATAATACAAACAATAAAACATACTATTAAAAATAAACCTAATAACTTATTAGGAACACTTCTTAACACTGCATAAAGTGGTAAAAAATATCATTCGGGCACTATATGTGGAGGTGTTACTAATGAATTAGCTGCTATATAATTATCCGAATGACCAAGTTTATCAGGCATATAAAATATAAATATAAAAAAAATAAATAAACAAACTAAAATACTATAAAAATCCTTAATACCATAATATGGTATAAAAGGTGCATTATCTAATTCTACAGAAACACCTAGAGGATTATTTGATCCAAATTCATGTAATAAAGCAAAATGTACTATAGTAATCATTAAAATGATAAAGGGTAATAAATAATGTAAACTATAAAAACGATGTAAAGTTACATTATCTATAGAATAACTACCTCATAGTAAAAATAAGATATCTCCACCTACTAGAGGTATAGCACCTAATAAACTAGTAATAACCATAGCACCTCAAAAAGACATTTGTCCCCAGGGTAAAATATAACCAAAAAAGGCTGTAGCTATCATTAGAACTCAAATTATAGATCCTGAAATTCGTAAATATTGTCTAGGATAAAGGAAAGAACCATAATAGATACTACGACACATATGTAAATAAACACAAAAGAAAAAAAAAGAGGCACCATTAGCATGAATATATCTAAGTCATCAACCATAATAAATTTCATTAGACATATCTAAAATTAATCCAAAGGCTAAAGTAGAATTAGCATTATAAAACATTGCTATCACAATACCTGTAACTAATTGTGATATTAAAAAGTAAAGAGATAAAAATCCAAAATTATACCAATAATTAAAATTTATAGGTGATTTATAAAAAATACCTGATATTTTTACTAAATATAAAAGCAAACTTCTTGTTCAAAAACGCATAATTAATTAAAAATTTTATAAATATATTTTTTTTTTATGATTTAATAGAAAAATTAAATAAATTTATTAAATAAAGCTTTATATATAAGGTTAAAATATTTTAAATAAAATTCAGTCCATCTAAAGAGGATCCGAAGAATTTTTAGAATCAGAAAGATCTATAGTAAGTCTTTCCTTAGTACTGTAAAACATTTCACCGGTTCTAATAAAATTTTCAAAATGTTCTCTAACTGCTAGGATTTCATCCTTCAGTGCTAATCTATTAGATTGTTCATCGTAAATTACTTCCTCGGGACCTAGTTTAGTTAAAATCTCTGCTAGTTTATGGCCTTCATTTGTTTTTACAAAAGTTACATCTTTTTTCTCTAAATTAAAAGATTGTCCCTGGCTGTCTACAGCAATATAAAAGGGATGATTTTTATAATATTCTTCAATTAATCCAGACATATCACCTTTTTCCTCTAACTCTATCCTATTAGTTTTCATATAATCAAAGACCTCACTTACCTTAAGAGCTACCGTTACAGTACACACATATGATTCACCATCTTTAACAAAAGGTTCTGCATCAATTTTATTAGATACAGCCCTATTACAATAAATTTCTGGGGATCTGGAAGGACGATGAGTACATTGAGACAGAAGTACATGAGCTACTCCGTCAATATCCATGGAAGCTATGAATCTTCCAGGATGATCTCTTCACCCTAGCTTTAAATTCTTTATTAATAGGTGTAGTTTCCTCAATACTACTAATAGCACGGCAGTATTCTTTACTTTTATATCTATAGAGACTTCGCATAAAATTACTTAGATTTTTTTTGATTTAATAAATTTTTAAAACGAAATAATAATTTACTATAAAGTTTTTCCATTTGATTCCTAGTAGCCCGATAATTATGAGTTTTAAATATATACATAATTCGAGTCATAATTTTATCTTCATTAAGATTTAGTTTATATCGATAGTACTTCTTCAGATCATGTCTTAATAAAACTAGTCATAAAGTTTCTGGAGGGTAATAAATAAAAGGATGTTTTAATGGTAAAAAATCATACATAGCAAAGGGTATCCTATAATTCAGAAAATAAGGAAAATCCGAAGAAAATCCTGAAGAATTTAAATAAACTGAAATCTCTAGAACATTACTCAGTGTGTTAAAAGACCTCAGCATCATAATTAGATAAAATATAATTCCAAGGATGAGCTTCTTTTAGACCTTTTCTGTAGCTAACTAAAAATACTTCACCCAGAGATATCAAAGATAAATAAATCCAGAAAAAATAAAGTCTAGCTATGCCTAGAATAAAATAGGATATAATAAATGAAACTAATAAAATTAGTATTGATTTTCAAGAATATTTAATTTTTTTACTAGTCATTAAAAATAAACAATAACTATTAAATAAATTCATGAAGTAAACTAAGATTCAAAGTACTAGAGAACTAACTAAACGTAGAAATTTATTTCTAGAAAAATAATGAGTTTGGAATAGCTCCAAAAGATAATAAGGTAGAAATAAACTGAAAATAAAAGATAATCTAGTAATTAGAAAAGCTAAGAAGTCTTTCTCATAGTATCTAAAAAATTGATAAATTCAATCCAAAATACATATATGAAAAATAAAGGAAATATTCAATAAAAGTGTAAACCAAAAAATATCTTTAATTAATCATAATCAGTAAATATTATTACCTCGAAATTCATGAAAACTATAGAGAAAAAATATAAAAATATAGGATAATAATAATAATATCAAAGCCTTATATTTAATCTCAAATCGAGGATCTAATCAAATGCCCAGGGATACTAAGAAAAGAAATAAAAAAAAAAATCAGCTTAGACCAAGAAAAATTCAGAAACTATCCAATAATCATAATAAAAAAAAAGATATTAATGTTATTGAATGAGAATCTAAATTACTAGTCAAAACTAATTATAATAAATGGTTCACATTAATTTCATAAAGACCAAAATTCATATTGAATATTAAAAAAGGAAATAATCCAAAAATTAATACTAAACTACAAAAGATAAATAAACAGAAAAACTCTAATCTACTTAGTTCAGAATAAAATCTAATGAAATTTATTTCAAATTTACCAAAAAATATTTTTCCATATAATAATAAAGAATAAATTAATGTTAGAATCATACCAAATGTAGATATAAATACTATAACATTAGAAAAAGAGTAGGCACCTACTAAAATTAAAAATTCACCTACAAAATTTATAGTACCAGGAAAACCAAAATTTGATAAAATCAAAATAAACATACAAATACTAAATATGGGCATAAATATTACTAAACTACCATAGTAAAAAATTAGTCTCGTTTTATAACGATCATAAAGAATACCTATAGATAAAAATAAAGCACCTGATGTAATAGCATGTCCGAACATTAAAAAATAAACACCAGCTAATCCTAATAATTCATTACTAAAAAGTCCCAGTAATGAAAAATTCATATGTGCCACAGAACTATATGCTATAATTTTCTTTATATCTATTTGACTAAGAGCTGTCATCGAAGCATAAGTAAAACTAAATAAAGATAAGATTAATATAAAAAAAATTATATCATTAGATATATTAAAAAATAAAACTAAAAGTAATCTTATCATTGCATAAGATCCTAATTTTAATAAAATACTAGCTAATATTATAGATCCTGGAGTAGCTGCTTCCACATGCGCTTCTGGAAGTCATACATGGAGTGGCATCAGAGGTATCTTCACACCAAATCCTAGAAATAAAAATAGAATTAGAATTAATTGTCGATTACTAAATAAATATATATTAAGCATATAATCAAAAGAAGATGTACCTTTATTAAAATACACACTTAGAATTACTAATAATACGAAGATGGAACCTAGTAAAGTATATACAAAAAATTGATATGAAGCATAGATTTTACGTTTTCTACTACCTCAAATACCTATAAGTAAAAACATAGGTATTACAATACCTTCAAAGAAAATATAAAAGAAAAATAAATCCAGAGAAGCAAAAATATTTACTAGAGTTCAAAGAGAAAAAAATAATAGAAATGAATAAAGATTAAATTGGTAATTTAAATATCAATATAATAAAAAACAAAATAATATAATAAAACTACATAATAAGATAAAAGATATAGATATACCATCAATACCTATAATATATGAAATATATAAATATTTTATAGTATAAAATTTATATATAATTTGATATCATAGGATAGATTTATTTAGAATTAATAATAGGAATAAACTTAATAAGAAATAACTAATAAAATAAAAATAACCAAAAACTCTTAAGTAATTATAATTACTATATAATATGAAACCTAATATTCATGTGTATAAAAAAAAAAATATATAAATCATAGATTAAATTAATTTTTTTTTCTAAAACATTAATATTATAGCTAGATAAAAAAATAAAAGTCCCAGTGATAGGGGTAACATAACTTTTCAACCCAGACTCATTAACTGATCATATCTATATCTTGGTAAAGTCGCACGTACTCAAATGAAACAAAATAATATAAATATTAATTTTAGGAAAAATCAAAATCATCCAGGTAATCAAGATATTAGAAAAAAATTTAACAAAGGTAATCAACCACCTAGAAATAATATAACTAATAAACTAGACATTAAAATCATATAAGAGTATTCTGCTAAAAAAAATAAAGCAAATGTTAGTGCTGAATATTCCACATTATAACCTGAAACTAGTTCCGATTCAGCTTCAGGAAGATCAAAGGGTAATCTATTAGTTTCAGCTAGAATACAAATAAAGAATAATACAAAGGAACACATAAAAGGTCAACAATTAAATAAAAAATCTTGACCCAATACTATAGCTGTAAGATTCAGAGATCCTGAAAGAGCTAATACTGGCATTATTAATAAGCCTATGGATACCTCATAACTAATCATCTGTGCTGAAGATCTCAGAGCACCTAGTAAGGCATATTTAGAATTACTAGATCAACCGGACATAATTACCCCATAGACACTCAGAGATGATATGGCTAGTAAAATTAATAAACCTAGGTCTAGATCAGAAATCACCACTCCCTTTACAAAAGGTATCAGAGCTCAACCATATAAACTTAAACTAAATATAAATATGGGTGATAAGAGAAAAATTATAAAATTAGAAGAACTAGGTATTAAAGTTTCCTTTAATATAAGCTTTACCCCATCTGCAAATGCTTGGAGTAATCCGAAAATACCCACTACATTAGGTCCTCTTCTTCGCTGCATCGCTGCAAGAACTTTTCTTTCCAATAAAGTTAAAAAAGCTATAGACAATATTAGGGGTAAAATTATAGGTAAAAACTTCAAGAAATCTAAATCTAAAGAAACTAAAACAAAAATGAAAGACAATTTAAATATTAATATTATATTACTAATTATAAACATAAAACTAAGATTTAATTTTTGTAGCTTGATTTTCTCTCGAACGTAAATAATATAATTTTGAAGATCTATAATTAAAATTTTTACGTTTATAATCGGACATAAAAGTATTACGGAATAATCTATTATAATAATAGGACATAGTTAATTCCACACCTGTTTTAAAGAGTATATTACGTAGAACCAATGAAACATTATGCTTCATTAGTTTTTTTTTCTTTAGTGCTAGACAAATACCTTCAAAATGATAACGATAAGTCTTAGCTCAAAAATTTACTGTTAATATATCTCCTCTAGTAAAAAGTTTACCCATCTCAGGTTTACCTAGAATACATTTTCTCTTCCTTCTAGAATTAATTAATTCTCTTTTTTTATTATTTATTTTATTAGCTAATAAAAAATAATTCATTTAGGTTAATAAAAATTTTACTAGATATTTTCTCACTGTATAATTAATCAATGCACCCTTTAATAGTCAATAACTTAAACGATAGGTATTTAGATAGATAGATTTAACTCCTTGATGAGGATTATAAAATCCAATCTTTTCTAGAGCCATACCTCTATTTCTACAGTCTTTATAAATAACTATGATGTCATAAAGAGGATAACGAATAATGCCTTTTTTTCTAAAACGTATAACTTTTTGTCTTATTTTATTATTCTTTAATTTTAGAAATAACATTAAAGAAATAAACTTAAAAGATGTACTAAAAAAGGTTCTTGAAAAAATAAAAATCCTGTATTTACTAAAAAACAAAAAGCTATTCACATGGATAAATAGGGTGGTAATTTTTTAGTAAAAATTCTAGGTTCATAATTTCTATCATTAAAAAAAATAAAACGAATTAATCTTATATAATAAATAGAACTAAGTATACTTAATAAGACCAGAAACATACAAAGATAATAATTACCTGAAGCTATCAAAGTATAGAAAATAAATAATTTACCATAGAATCCTATTAACGGAGGAATACCTGCTAGAGATAGAAAAGATACTATAGAGAATATAGCTAGTCATCGATTATTCTTTAGATAAACAAAATCCGTCACATTTCTCAGAGTACTATCATTGGATAATCTTACCAATAGAAACACACTAAATATAGAGATAGTTACTATTATATAGATAAAAAAATAATAAAAAGCCACCGCAGTACCCATTTTTGAACCTAGAGCTAGACCTAGAACCATATAACCCATATGAACTATAGAACTATAAGCTATAAGTTTTTTTATCTTTATTTCATAGAGAGCTAGGAGAGATCCTATTAATATTGAGGAAACTCCACAAAATGCTAATACATAGGAATAAATTACAAATTGACTAAATATATTAAAATATAATCTATAAAATATATAAAAATAAGGTAATTTAGTAACTAGGGCTAGGAAAAATGTAATAATATCCGCAGAACCTTCATAGATATCAGCTAATCATCAATGAAAAGGAAATACAGCTAATTTAAATAGAAAACTAACAAAGATGAATGTTAAACCCATATGTAAAAGTATCTTCGTAGCTCCAGTAAATTCCATAGCTGATACTGTAAGATAAATATCATTAAAATTTAATGTACCAAGAACTAAATAAATAAATGATATACCTAGTAATAATAGTGCCGAAGAAAAAGATCCATAAAGATAATATTTAAACCCAGCTTCTAATGATTTATTAGAATAACGTTTCAGTGAACATAATATATAAAGGGATAAACTTTGTAATTCAAAACCTAGATATAATACGAATAAATGATTGCTAGTCATTAATACTAAAATACCTGAAGTACATAATAAAACTAACAATAAATTCTCTATGGTCAGAGGTATTTCACTATTTTTATTATCTAATAGATATCAAAAAATAACTACTAAACCTATAAGAAATAATAAAAAAATCTTAATATTTAATGATAAGGAATCTACATATCATAATTCCTTACTAATACCTTCCACTAGAGGGAAAGTTCTTTGATACTGTCTCAGTACTATATAAATAAGTCCAAAATATGCAATTACACATTCTGAGGGACCCATATAGTTAAAAAAACTAAAAAGAAATAGACTTACAAAGAGAAATAAAAACATTAACTCAGCCAAAAATGGTATTATATTATTCAATCACAAAGTCTGATGATCTCCTACCACAATGTAATCACATTGAATACAAAAGCATCATAGTGAGAAAAATAAAATACTATAAGATACTATAAAAAAAGTGCGTTTTAAAAAATCAAAGATATCTTTTCACATAAAAATTAAGAAATTATATTACTACCTCAACAATACACTGTGATAAATAAAAATAATCATACCACATCTACGAAATGTCAATATCATATAGCAAAAAGAAGACCATGATGATGTTTCGTAGTAAAATGATTTAATATTAAACGAAGAAAAGATAGAAATAAACAGATAATACCCACAAATACATGAAATCCATGTAAACCTGTCAGCATAAAAAACACACCACCATAAACACTATTATTAAAACTAAAAGGTGATTCGTAGTATTCAAACATCTGTAATACAAAGAAACAAAGACCTAGGAATATAGTTAGAAAAAAAGAATCTATAGATTCTTTATAACTACCAAGAATTATGGCCTTATGTAATCAAGTTACTGTAATACCAGAAAGTAAAAGTAAACGAGTATTATATAGGGGAAACATATAAACGGGTATTATAGTAATACCCGTAGGAGGAAACTCTGCACCGATAAATATAGAAGGACTCAGTGAACTATGAAAAAAAGCTCAGAAAAATCCAAAAAATAACATAATTTCAGAAACTATAAATAAAATGAAACCTGATGTAATACCCATTTGTACGGCAATACTATGATCACCCACATAAGTAGCTTCATCAATGATATCAAGAACTCAGCTTGTAGCTGATCAACTTAGAATGAATATACCTATTAATAATATAAGTACTCCATTTTTTATACTATGCATATAGAAAGTTAATCCAGAAACAAGAAATAATAATCCAAATGATGTAAATAGAGGTCAAGGACTTACTTTTAATATGTGAAATAAATGTCTTCTAGTTTTTGACATAGATCTATTTAAAATTTTATATTTTTTTTATCTGGGAATGCAAATAATATTCAAGATATTATTTTATTATGAGGTTAAATTTTTCTACAATAGAGGTGATCTAGCAATAATAAGACTTAGTAATGAAAAAGATCTAAAAAATATCTTTATTGCTAATTCTAACCTAGGAAATAAATAAGATTTCTATACAATAAATTTTTCTACAATAAGTTTCAAATAATTCTTAAATTCTCAAATTCTATCTTAGATTAACAGATAAAATAAAGATTCTATCTCTAAGGAGATTAAAAATGTTAGAAATACTCTAGTAACTAGGGCTATTATATTTATTTAGTAAAATAAAATAAAACTAACATAATAAATTATTTTACTAAATTCTAGTAAGATACTAATCTAATTAAAAATTAAAATCCTCAAAAAAATAGCAGAATCCCGAGTTCTTTTTACCCGGGATTCTCTCTGGTTCTAGCATCGTATCATCCTATACCATACTAGGATGCTAACCCTCAGACCAGCATTCGGATGGAGAGTCAAACCATCTCTCTCCTCAGGGTAGCTGGATTTGAACCAGCAATCTTCTAGTCCCAAACTAGACGCTTGAACCAATTAAACTATACCCTCCACGCCCACAGGGGATCGAACCCTGGTTTACATCGTGAAAAAATGTCGTCCTACCACTAGACGATAGGCGTCGGCTCCCCTGTACAGGACTCGAACCTATAACTTACTGCTTAAAAGGCAGCTACTCTACCTGTTGAGTTAACAGAGTTTTGCCGACAAAAAGAATTGAACTTTTAACCCCTCGATTTTCAGTCGAGTGCTCTACCATTGAGCTATGTCAGTTAATGAAGAAGGACCCTGAAGGAAAATATATACTAAGATCTAATAAGATCTTATGAATATAAAATTAAAAAAGCCATCATTATAGCTAAAAGTCCCATAGCTTCAGTTAAAGCAAATCCTAATAAAACAATTTGCATTAAACGAGCTTCTTTAGCAGGATTTCTACTAATAGCTAAAAGTAAACCTGAAAAAACTATACCAATACCTGCACCAGCTCCTACAACACCTATTGTAGCTAAACCAGCACCTATGAATTTTGCACTAGAAGTTAAAGATAAGAAAAAAATATGATCCATAATTGAAAAATAAATATTTTTTATTCTATTTTAAATTAAACATTTACGGGTGATAGGGGATTCGAACCCACTGATATGTCACCATATAGAAGTTTAGCAAACAACCGCCTTCGACCACTCGGCCAACCACCTTTACCTGGGATAGGATTCGAACCTATGCATAATACAGTCAAAGTGTATCGCCTTACCGCTTGGCTACCCAGGTTTTCTCATTTGTGATTATCTAGTTATTTTTAATTTCAAAATTAATCTATTTCTATCTAAATATATCTAAGATTTACTAATCTAAAATTTAATAAGTTTTTTGTTTCTCTTAGATAATGCTAAATAATCCAGCATTTAGGGCAAGATGGGATTTGAACCCATGGTACTAGGTACTCAGATTTTCAAAATCTGCACAATCAACCGCTCTGTCACTTGCTAAAATTTGATCTCAGTAGGACTTGAACCTACAGAAACCATATCCTAAGTATGGCTCGTCTACCAATTCCGACATGAGACTCTAGGTTTTGAAGAGACTTGAACTCTTACCAGAAATTTTGCAAATTTCTGCACTACCAGTTATGCTACAAAACCTTTTGAGGTTGATAGGATTTGAACCTACAAGCCGAAGCATGGATTTACAATCCACTGCAATAACCATTCTGCCACAACCAACACCCAGTAAAGGACTTGAACCTCTAACCTATGACTTAGAAGGACATCGCTCTAACCAATTGAGCTAACTGGGTTCTCAGCCCTATAGGAATCAAACCTACAATCTCTAGTTTCGAAAACTATTGCTTTAATCTATTAAGCTAAGGGCCTTAGTTCTACACCTTATAGGAATCAAACCTATAATCTCTAGTTTAGGAAACTACCGCTTTAATCTATTAAGCTAAAGGTGAACTTTGTCCAAGGAGGGACTTGCACCCACACGCCGAAGCATTCAATTTTAAGTCGAACGTGTCTACTATTCCACCACATGGACTAGGTAAGTAAAGGGACTTGAACCCTTATTGCTGTAGTCACAGTACAGTGTTTTACCGATTAAACTATACCTATTAACCTTGACGGGACTTGAACCCATATTATCACATTCGCAATACGATGTTCTCACCAATTAAACTACAAGGTTTTTCTGAGGGTAACAGGACTTGCACCCATATTAATGGTTTTGAAGACCACTGCTCTTCTATTGAACTATACCCCTTCTGAGAGTAACAGGACTTGCACCCATATTAATGGTTTTGGAAACCATGGTTCTTCTATTGAACTATACTCCTAGGATCAACAGGAAAGGACTTGAACCTTCAGCCTCTTACTTATCAGGTAAGTGCTCTAACCAATTGAGCTACCTATTTTATTTCTTGGACCCAGCAGGACTCGAACCCACAACACCCGACATGCAAAGTCGATGTTCTACCAAAGTTGAACTATAGGCCTTTGCGAAGTATAGGATTCGAACCTATAACTAGATGGTTAACAGCCACTGATTTTACCATTAAACTAACTTCGCTTCTCTCCTGGGAAGGACTCGAACTTTCAACCCACTATGTGTAAGATAGTTGCTCTAACCAATTGAGCTACCAGAAGATCTCAGCCTCTTCTAGGACTTGAACCCAGAATCTACATATTACAAATATGCTGCTTTAACCATTAAGCTAAAGAGGCTATTGCTCCAAACAGGACTTGAACCTATAATCAACCCGTTATGAGCAGGCTGCTTTACCTATTAAGCTATTAGAGACTACGCCCGCTAAGGGATTTGAACCCTTAATCACACCACGCGACAGGTGGGTATTTTATCCAGTTAAACTAAGCGAACTTTCTTGATGAAGATACATTTTCATGTATCAAATTTAATAAGCTATTTGATCTACCTAGGATTTTATAACTTAGAATCTATTTACATTGATCTAGAGGTAAACCTGTAAGAGTTTCTACTAGATATTGTTTAAAAGAAGCTGTGCTATAATCATTTAAATGAGTATGTAATTGGTAGGTATCCCACCCACAGGCACAATTAGGTATATGTACCGATGTTAATGGTTTTATATTACTATGATAATTATTTAATGCATGGATATAATCTCTATTATTTAAGTTATTTATATATCAGGAAAATACATTATCAGCCATAAGTTTATGAGAATCACTGACAATACCATATCTATGAGAATAATCTTTTAAAATAATCTTTTAAAATAATCTTTTAAAATAATCTTTTAAAATAATCTGACGAGAAGGATTATAAATATTAAATATATCTACTTGTTTTTGATAAATAAAATGTTTACTATACCCTACTTCAATAAAATGTGAACTAGGATGATAATTTAATATAAAATTATTCAGATCTCTTGCATGAAGTATACTATTAGTTCTATATTTAAACTGCATAGTAATAAAATCATTCGTTATACGATTGTAGAAGAAGCCATCAGCTATATTTTTAAAATGATTACCTTTATCTGGTATAGGATAATATGCTCATCCCAAATCACTCATATCACTAAAATCAGTAAAATTTAGATTAGTCATATAGAGTGCATGAATACAACTAAAATGTTGATTTAATTCATGGGGTGTTATAAATCTAAAAGTATCCGGTAATAAATTTCTATGAATACTAAATTGTTCTACTAAATAGTTAAAAAATGTCATAGTTTTAATTATATTATTTTTATATTTTTTTATATTTCTATTTCTGTTTTGTTTATTTTTAGGTCCAAAAGAGTCCTAGGTATATCAAATAGCCGAAACCCCCTAGGTTCTTTTTCCCCAGGGGATCTCTTTTTGGTTCTTGCATCATGTCGCCGTATCACAGGCTAAGATCCTAACCCGCAACGCGGTTTTGGGTGGAGAGTCGAACCATATCTCTCTTTCTGATCTAGATACTCCCTGGTTAGGGCACCTACCTTTTACTTTTTAGTTTGATCCTAGACAAGAAAATTATATTCTGATTTTATTAACTTCCTAATTATTATACTAGAAGTTCACTACTCTTTGTTCATTTCCGCAGAATAGTATCGGGACTCTAACATGCAGTTTCCATCGCAGGAAGATGCTTTCTGTAGAATTACACCAGAACTCTAGTGTCTGTGTATAATAGAAGATACAGAGACGGGGAGTCACCCACACCATCTTTCTTATCCAAGCACTCCTTCCGGCACGCTTACCTTGTTACGACTTAACACTCATTAATGAATATGAAATCTTTATCAATCAACTTCAGTCAAAATATTTTAAAAAATATTCTAAATTACTAGAAAATAAATGATCCCGATAAATTCCTCCACACCCATCTTTAAGCGTTTGACGGGCAGTGTGTACACGGATCAGTACTTATTCACCACTTCATGGTGAGAAGTGATTACTAGCTATTCCATCTTCATAGCGTCAAGTTACAGACGCTAATTCGCACTAAGATAGTTTTTAAAGATTAGCCAAAATATAAATTTAAGCAACTCATTGTAACCGTCATTGTATCATATGGATAGCCCAAATTATGAAGGGCATAACGACTTGACATGATCCTTACCTTCCGAAGACATTTCATCTCTGGTAATTACATCTATCTTTTTTTTTTTACTAATAGTAATATAAAAAAATATCTAGAAAAATAATTTAAGGGTTACATTCGTTCATGGACCTAACCTAACGCATCAAAACACGGATTGACGACAGCCATGCACCACTTGGAGTTGGTTATTAAAATATTATTGCAACTATATCACTTCTAACAATGTTTTTATTATGATCAATAAATATTATATTAAAATTCTAAATTTAAATAAACCCAACTTCTAATAAAGGTAAGATTTAGCGCGTTATATCGGATTAAATCATATGATCCACAGCTGGGATAATCCGCCGCCAATTTCTTTAAGTTTCATACTTGCGTACGTAGTTCCTAGGTGTTGTATTTACGCGTTAACTTCGATTGTTACCACCATCAACACTTCGTCAAACGCTCAACGGATGGCAGCTAATAATCTAATACAAATAGGTCACTGGATAAACTACTGGGTCAACAACCCCCATTCGATACTTATCCTTTTGCTCTTTAGTGTCAATTTAATCGTTATACAACGTCTCCACCTGATCGGTCATCTTCTCAATTTCAACAAATTCCACCTTTACATTGAAAATATCTTGTATATCTCATCAATTCCAGTCGTTAAGTCTTAATTCTAGCCAAAGGATTAAGTCCCAGCCTTTTAGAAAAAACACTACCCGACCACCTGAAAGCCCTTTACACCTAGTTAATGTGAATAACACTTGTTCCATCCGTGTTACCGCGGCTGCTGGCACGAATTTAGCCGGAACTTTCCTTCTAATTAATATCATAATTTCTTTAGAAATTCAGAGCTTACGGAAAAACTTTACCTCGCCAACCTTCATACTCTACGGAAGCTCGCTGGATCACACTTTTTATGCATTGTCCAATATTCTTTACTGCAGCCGTTAAGTTCAGGCACTATTTCTAGCCCGTTGTGACTGATCGTTCGTTCAAACCAGTTAAGCATCGTAGACTTGGTTGGCTTTTACCACAACCAACTATCTAATACTCTATGAGCCCATGATAAAAGCGTATTCAACTTTTATTAATTATTAGGTATACCTAAACTTTTATATGGTTCTCATATCTTACGCACCTTTTCGCCCCCAATTTTTATACTATTAATTGATTAAGCTTGCATGTATTAGACGAATTCCAAGCATTCATTCAGAGCCAGAATCAAACTTTTGTTTATTGTAACAAGATCATTTTAATAATCTAGCTATTTTTTACCTCGACTAAATTTAATTTATCTATTGGAGTTAATAACATACTTTTTTTTTATAATCTAGTTTAATTATTAGATACATAAAAAATACAACCAATATTAAATTAATAGACAATAAATACTATTTACATATATATTAACTAATTACTAGTTTTTATTTAATAGTACAATAATAAAAACTAGTAATTAAGAAAAAAAATAATACCCAGTAAAGGACTTGAACCTTTAGCCTACAACTTAAGAGGATGTCGCTCTAACCAATTGAGCTAACTGGGTTTATTTCTAGCAGGTCCTGGAATCGAACCAGGTCCGACAGCTTATGAGACTGGCAAGCTACCTTACTCTAACCTGCTTAATTTATATTAATGATTGAATATTCTTAGTAAAACAGAGCTCTATACATTACTGCATATACACAAGTTCCCTAACAAAACTATTATCTACAGTCTTCAAAAAAAATTTATATTAAAGTTATGTTCCTACTTAAATGTTTTCAGTAGTTATAATTTATGAGTGTAGCTTCCAGGCAATACCTTAGACAAAGATAACCTGATAACAATGGACTCACCGTAAATTAATTATTTTAACTAGTGTATTAATACACTGATATTAAAAATATCTGATTAATGCAGTCTTCTCATACTAGCACACGATCTCTTCAATTTTCCTACCCCTATAATAGATAGGGACCAAACTGTCTCACGCAATTCTAATATTTTCTCTAACCCATTTTTCAATGAGTATTGGACTATATCTTCATCCCCTAGGGGAGCCTACGTATTATAATCTAATCAAAGATCATATGATTTAGAATCTAAATCTAAGTCTCTACGGTGTTCTTTAATTAAAAAAAAAAATAATATAATTAAACCTTTTAACCCTTCTTCATCTCTTCTAAATAATTTTCAGGAAGATAATTTTTCAAATGGGACTCAAGGTAATAAACTGAATCCGTGCTCAGGATTAAAATATTATCTAAACGATTCCAACGAAATCTAAGACTAAGATTCTTTTTTAAAACCCTCAATACATTTAATAGAGTTAAACCATCAAAATTTCCAGGAATTAAACAATACTTCTGAATCCTAGAATCATAGAAACCACTATCCAGAAATCAATAAGCTAAAGAACTAGAATTTAATATTAAAGATTCTCGAAGAAATCTTCGAGCTATATATTTTTTTACTGTTTGATACTGGGGTTCGTCTTTTAATGTATTATAGACCACAGTATTCCAAGATGTAATAATTTTTATCTCCTCAAATTTATTTAAAGTTTCCTGAGTATAGATCGTAGAATATCGTTCATCTAGATAAAAATAGTGATAAACAAATTTAACTAAATTTGGTTCTAAAATACTAAAGGATATCAACCCTTCATGATCTTTTCAAGAATCATAGATAAATTCTACTTCTAAAATTTGTATAAGATTATATACATAGAAAAGTAAACTTCTTCTAGATTCATCCCCTTGAAATCTCAATTTTATAACCTGATCTTCTCTTACAATCTTACAACGATCACTAAGTACTAAACCTATAACTATATTATTCAAACAACTATGTGTGGTTAGATTATTTAATCTTGTCATATATTTTCTATGTTTTTATATTTTATATTTTTATATTTTTTCTATGTTTTTTTTAAAGTTCCCTCGGTATTATCATTTTCCAGATTTTACCGATATTAGTAGGTACCTAATTCATTTTATATAAAATAACGCCTCTGAGACATAACGTTCTAAACCCAACTCATGTACCTTTTTAAACGTCGAACAGACGTACCCTTGGATCCTCCTACTTATCCAGGATAAGATAAGTCGACATCGAGGTGCCAAACAATCCCGGCAATGAGAACTCTTAAGAATTATTAGCCTGTTATCCCTAGCGTAACTTTTATCCGTTAAGCAATAGCCATTCCATCAAGCGCTATTGGATCACTATGTCCGACTTACGTCCCTGTATGATATGTCTATCTCACAGTCAAGCAAATTTGAGCCATTACACTTTAGATTTAAAATAAATCCATATTTACCTTTGAACTTCTCCGTTACTATTTAGGAGAACACCGCCCCAGTGAAACTACCCATTATACACTGTCTTAAAAATAAGTTTAAGAAATTTAATAAAATATTATCTCAAAGTAGCCTCCCTTAAATAACTAGCGTTAAAAGATCCTAAGCTAATATTTATTCTGCATAATTAAATTACGTTAAACAATATATAACTATAGTAAAGCTGCATAGGGTCTTTCCGTCCCATTACAGGTCTTCCGTATCTTCACGGAAATTACATTTTCGCTAAATCAAGGCCAGAGACAGTAAAACAGTCGTTATACCATTCATGCACGTCAACAATTAATTGACAAGGGATTTTGCTACCTTTGGACCGTCAGGGTTACGGCCGCCGTTTACACCGAGTTTGTATCAAAAGCTTTAACCTTCAATTTTAACTTTCGGGCACCGGGCAGGTCTCAGACAATATACATCATATTACTATTTAGCATTGTCTTGTGTTTTTAATAAACAGTCGCCGCTTTCAATCTTGTGCCACTTTAACTAGATTAATTCCTCAAAATAATAAATATTTTTACATCTAATCAAAGTACCCTTTATCCCGAAGTTACAGGGTTAATTTGCCGAGTTCCTTAGACCTTGTTAATTTATACGCTTTAGTATATTCTACCTAACTACGTGAATTCGTTTTAAGTACGGTTATTATAATATTAAAGTTTTTTCTCGTTATTTATAATAATATATTATTAAGTCTTAAAATAGTATATTATTTAATAAATAAGTCACTTTAATTTAGTTATAAAATATTAATTATAAACTCATCGATTTCGGTTAACTAACCTAAATCTTAGAGACCGACTAACTCATCATGGCACAACCTTATAATGAAACCCTTAGTTTTACAGCGTTGATGGTTCTAGGGTCTTCACCCACATCAATTATTACTACTCATTCCAACATTAATACTTCTGATATCTACATAATATTTCACAATATAACTCCTACGATATACAAGAACATTCTGCTACCAATATATATTTCATAGCTTCGGTAAAAAATTTATAGTCCCTTTTAATTTACGGTCAATTAGCACTATTTTTCTATTGATGAGCTGTTACGCTTTCTTTAAAAGATGGCTGCCTCTAAGCCAACTTATCAATAATTTTTAGCACAATCTATATTACCTCTTAATTTAAATAATATTTAAAATAATTAAACCTTTTTCACTAAATTTTTATTTAAGGACCTTAGCTAATGATCTGGGCTGTTTCCCTTTCGACTTAGGACCTTCTCGCTCTAAGTCTGTCTAGATTTAAATAAATAAATACCATTATTAGTTTCACAAACTTCAGAGAAACTTTAAGGGTGTTCCCCTAGGTTCATGAGTGCTTTACCTGTATTATTTTCTAAAAATGTACTACCTAAATAGTTTTCGCAGAAAACCAGCTATTACCAGAAACGGATAGTCTTTCACTCCCAGCCACAGGTCATTCCAATTTTATGCAACAAATACGGATTAAATCTTCCAACATTTTTTTAAGATGTTTTCAATCTGCCCAAGGCTAAATCCTCTGGTTTCGGGTCTAATTTATATAACTCATCGTACTTTAATACTTACTTTCATTACGCCTACATTCACAAACTTAAGCTTGCTATATAAATTAACTTGTTGGACCCTTATTCAAAAGGTACATTATTGTTTAGATAAACTTTAATTGTCACTAAACTTAAAATTTCAATACTATTTCAACTCCATTATATTTGGATACTTTTTCACCTTTCCTTTACAGTACTATTTCACTATAGATTATTAATAAATATTAAGACTTAGCAAATGGTCTTGCTATCTTCAAACGATTTTACACTCATTTTACTCGAAAATTTATACTTTATTCTAATACAGGACTCTCGCCTTTTTTAGAAATACCCTTTGTATTTTTTTAGCTTTAGATATAAATTTAAGGTCATAGTTTTTACTATTTTTTTCGCATTCCCTCACCAGTACTAACGAAATACTTATTAGTATTTTTTCCACTAATTACTTAGATGTTTCAGTTCATTAGGTGTTTTTTCATAAATAAATTTATGAATTGTAATTATACATAGTTTTCCTTTGGATATTAATAGATCATCATAAACATTTTTATTACCTATTACGTATCGTTAATTATCTAACGTCCATTTTTATTAATATCAAGGTATCCTTTTTAAGCTTTTCTTTTTAATTTTATTTTACTTAGTTACATACTATATTAGTCCACGATAACTGGAATATTTTACCATTTTAGGATCCTTCTTTTAGTTATCTATTATTAAATAGAACTCTATTACATTATTCTAAACTAGAATATTAAAAATTAAGTTACTTTTAATTATTTAAAAAATTTTTATATTCAATTTTTAATGCCATTAGTGATAATGTTGTTGATAACTTGGAAAATATATCTGAATTATAATAATTAAATATAACTTTATTAAATAATGAATTAGATAAAATCAATTTATTTTGATCTACACAAATCGGTCTATCTAAAAAAGAATCTACTTTTCCATTAAGATTATAATATTTAATAAAATTATGTAAATCAAAGATATAATTAGTTAAATAATTATATTTAGTATTAAAATAAAAAATAATTTTATGAAAGTTTTTTAAAATACTGAAATTATTTCTAAATAAAAATTTAGATAATATATATAATGAGTTCACTATAAGATAATCAGCAAAAATAGATTTTGACTGTGTAATAACTTTATTAGTGTATCTAAATCTACCTTCTAAATTTAGATAACTAAATGTATTTTCTATATATATACTTGAAGAAAATACTAGATTAATATATTCAAAAAAATTTGATAAAAAAAAATAACCTAAAAAAATATTAATATTTTTCTTTCTCTTCAAATTTAAAAAAATATTATCTAATCCTAAAAAAAAATTAAAACATGTTAATTTCTTAGATAATAATTTATATTTTTTTAAATTTGAAGATGTTACCTCCATTAAGGAAATTCTTCCTAAATTTCTAGATAAAACATTTATGGATTTTAAACTTAAAGATAAATTATTAGAATAAGAAAAAATATAGTTTAATAAATTATTAGAATCATTTCTTATTAAAGATGACGATCCTAATAATATATTTAATGTTAATATATTCCTAGCTAGAAAATGATTTATATTATAATAACTATTAAATAAAAAATATTTATTAACTAAAAGAGTTCCTAAAAAAAATTTATAAAGAGATAATGTCGTTGAACCTAGATTTACTATGGGATAATTACTATAATTAGAACCTAAACCTATGGAATAAGCCTTAAAATTAATAAGGTTTAAATAATTTTTTCGAAAAGAGGAATTTAATAAAGGTGATTCTAATCTTAGATTACAACCTAGAATCAATAAATCAGCTACATTATTTAGATTAGTTAAAGTATTATTTAAATAATAATAATAACGAAAATCTGAACTATTATTATTTAATTCAAAATAATAAAGATTATTACACCCTAGATTATTAAAAAAGAATTTTAAATTATAAACTAATTCTAAGGAACTATAAGGTCCTAGAAAAGATTGAATTAAATTATAACTATTATTATATAAAAGATAAACATACATATAAAGTGCTATTTTTCAACTGATACTGATAAATTTAAAAAATAGCTTTAATTTAGGATAGTGTAATCTTTGTACATTAAAGGAATCATAGACAAATCTAGCTTTATTAGTTAATCACTCATCATAGTATTCTTCAAGATTAGGTACAACTCTTTTTACGTTATTTACAGATACTCCTATTTTTATACTAGTAGCTAGTGAATCTAGGATATCAATACTTTGTAAATACTTTATTTCTCAATTTCTATTAGTAAAAGATGCAGGCATACTTATAAGAGCCCCCACGGGACATAGATCTATAATATTTGCTAGAAGAGGATCATCAATAAAATTAAGTATATAAGTACCTATTTCCATATTAAATCCTCTTCCTATAACACCAAAATCATAAACCGCAGAAATCTCATTAACAAATCTTACACATCTTGTACAATGAATACATCTAGTCATTACAGTTTTTATAAAAGGTCCACAACAATTTAAATTATTTACAGATCTTTTATTTAATTCATAAAATCTACCCCTATCCGAACCGTAAGTAAGTAAGATATCCTGAAGATCACATTCCCCTCCCTGGTCACAAATAGGACAATCTAATGGATGGTTACTTAATATAAATTCAAGAACACCTTCTCTAGCTTTACGTATTCTTTTAGTTTTAGTAAAAATTTTCATATTATCTAGAATCATTGTGGCACAACTTACAACCATAGCATTATTAGCTTCTACTACACAAATTCTACAATTACCTGCAATAGAAAGTCTTTCATGATAACAAAAACACGGTAAATTAATACCAACCTTAGCACAAATTTGGAATATCGTATAATTATTTTTTACTTTAAAAAAACGGTGATCGATTCAAATATCCATAAAATTTTATTTCTCAAAATAATATTTTCTTTTTAGATTAAACTATTTTAAATAAATTAAACAAACTTAAATAACTTAAGTAGAACTAAAACATCCTAAAATTTTATATAAAATATATAAACTTTATATAAAACATAAAATAACAGCCCTCGATAAATCTTCTTAGAACAACTCTTCAAACACTTTCATAAGTGATCATGAAAGCCAGATTCTTGATCTTTCTATTAAAAAAAAATAATCTAAATGGTAGAGGATATAATCTTCTAAAAAATCTCTGAATTATGGCATAAAATTTTAAACTATATCACATTAAACTAATAAATCCTTTATCTACTTCATAACATTGATGTCTTCATCAATATCATGCATAGGGACTACCATAAATAATCTGTCCCATAAAACTACTGAAATAAAATATAAATCGACGACTGAATTCTATAAAACGATTATGCAAATAAATCTTAGATATCCTTGATTTATAATATAAATACTCTAAAAAATTTTTTAGAGAAAATTCCAAATAAATAATACTAGTTCAAATACTAAAAATAATTTCCGAATATATATATTGTAATCTTGTATATAATAATGCTAAAGAATATTTAATACAAGCTACTAAATTTCAAAAAGCTATAAAAAAATAAGCTTCTAAAGTTACTCTAAAAGCATCACTTCATATATATTTCCTAAAAATTCATGCATAATAAATATAAGTTCTTATATATATAAAATATCATCGATAATAATAGATTCTGAACCATTTATCATAAATTCTTCTCACCAATCTATTTTTTCTTCTAATTTTTCTAAATATTCTTAGAAAAAAATTCCTAAAACCCCTTAAAAAATCCTTTAATTTCCTTTGAAATATAAAAAATACTCTAATAGATCAATAATATAAATCTACGAATTTCTCCTTGAATTTCATATACATATTAGGTGACTTAACTAAAATAATTTCATCAGTTCGAGAAAAAAGAGAACTTAAGAATTTTAATCACCTATTCTTCAAAGATGTTTTAATTTTATTCAAAAAAAATCGAGTCCAACCTCCTCCGAAAAAATATCCTAAAATTCTAGATAAAAAATTAGGTAGAGATATAAAAATTAAATCAGAAATAGTTATGATGCTAAGATAAATTCTATTAGTTCGAAGAAAAGGAAAAAAATAGTCTAGAGTTAAATACAAATATTTAAAACAGTACTTGAAAAAAAAGAACATTAAATAGAAAAAAACTAATAGGGGAACTACACCTGTTAGAAGAAAAAATAAAAAGATAATATGTTTAGGAAAACTTAGTTTTAAATAATTTTCCTTAAATTGATCTTTTTTTGATTTCAAAAGAAAAAGATCATCTTCTATAATATTTCTCATTAATAATAAATATCCTCCCAAATAATTAGATATTTTTATTAATAATTTTATTGTCTTAGTCTTTAAAAAAAAATAAATAAATTTATTAATAATATATTTTGATTTAATAATATATAATTTTCACATACTAAGATCAATAAGTTTTTTTTGTTTCTTTGAAATAAGTAGCTACTCTATTTTTCCTTAATAATAAAGGATTACGTAAACCAAATTCTTTATGTTTTAATAGTGATAAATATTTATTAAAAATAGTAAAATATCTTAGATAAAAAAAATATGTATAATTAGCACTAATTTTCTTAGAAGTTTGTTTCTCTATATAAACCGGAGATCTAGGATCTTTATTACTTCGTGGATAATTTATATTAAATCCTATTTTTCATATTTTAAAAGAAAAACCTTCATTAAGAAAATAATCTTTTTTTATAAGAGATCATAATCTAAGAAAAGTAAAATAATTAAAAAATTTTAATCCGGAAACATAGCGATAACTATGATTACCAGCTCTTAATACATGACGTTTATATCTATTTTTTAAATGTCTTAATCTTGTTAGAGTAGTATAAACATTTTTACCAAATATTTTATATTTCTTCATATAAAAATATAAATTATCCTTTTTAATTTTAGAAATAAATTTACATAATTTTGAATTATGTAAACGATCATACTCGGCAAAAATATTATCAAATGTAGTTTTTAAAATTACTTGACTAAAATAATATAAATTATGTACTAGAACATTACCATGTGTAGGATTTTTAGATTTAGAATAGATTTTCAAAAATAATGAAGGATAAGTTTTATCATCATCATCTTCAAGATCTCATAAAATTTCATTTTTTATAGTTACCGGAGGTGATCATTCAATTAAAATGTCCTTATTATAAAATTTCTTCGTGGACTGGAAAAAACTAAAACCTGGTACTTCAAAACGTATAGAATTATAGCGAGAAAGTCTTCTTAACTTTAGATTTTTTTTTGATAAAAGAGGTAAAAATTGTTCTATAGACATTTTAGAAGAATAGAATTTATTATATTTTTTATTATAAAAATCTATAAGTACATTTTTAGATATTTTCCTATATAATTTACGCACAGCTCTCTTTACTTCTTTAGTTTTCTTAAATCTTTTATATTCATACTGTAATTGATAAATTACATTATTACGTCTTCTTTGACCTCGATGAATTTTAACTAATTTTTTGAAATAACGTCTTCATCTATTAATTTTATATATTCTGTGATTCAAAAAATAATCAAAATAATTCTTTCGATAATTTAATCCCAGAAGACTAAAAACTCTAGAGAATCCTTGATTAAAGAGATCCATTGATTGATGATCCACATGTTTCTTTAAATATCAAGATTGAAACCTTTTAAATGGAAATACAGATTTATTAAATAAATCTAGATAAAAATGTAACTTATTTAAATTTTTTAGTGATCTAAATTTTTTTGTTAAATTTCATCTCTTAGTCATTTTTATAAAACGATATTCACCTCGATTTCAGAATCAAAAAGAATAATAAAAATTTAAATAGGAATATATATTATAATAATAGTTTTTAATCTTATTTTTTAGAAAGGCATAGACCCTATACATACTAGCAAATTTAAGATTTTTAGTTGTATTATTGGCATAAACTATCTTATTAACAAAAGATCCTACTTCTTTCTTAAAAAATAATCATTTAGATAAAAAAGTTATTTTCTTATTATTAAGTAAATTTCTAAAACTATGACCTAATAATGGAGTATAAAAATGTCTTTTAAAATAATTAAAACCATAGGAAAAAGCTACACTAGAAAAAGCTGATGCCTTCATATAAGTAGCCGAGAACGCATCCATAAATCCTCTTTTAATATTATATCTATAAATATTATAAAATTTAAAGAATTTTACAAGAAAATTATTATTTCTAAAAAAACTTCTTCTCAAATATGTTTTAAAAATTCTATTACGTCAAAATCTATTTACAAGAAAATTAGTTCGAAAATAGTCATCTCATCAAACCTGAGCATAATAATTATTAGTTAAAAAACGATACTTAAATCATTTTTGTGACATAAATTTTCTACGTACTAAAGTAGAACTAGAACTATGTCACAGAGCCTTTAATAGATAAAAATTTAAAATTTTACAAATAAAAAATGCTTTTTGTTTAAATTTTTCCATTAAACTATAGATATCATAACGATCATTAATTTTTTCCCCATTCTGAGCATAGAGATCTAACCCTGCCTGGAATTCTGTTTTACCTGAATCTAATCCAAAAAAAAATTTTACTCCAAGACCTCAATATTTAACTATATTTATCTTATAAGTAATTAAAGATCTCATAGGATCTGTAACTTTATTTTTTTTTTCTCTATTATCTATAATATGAAATAGTTTACTTTTATTAAATCTAGCATTTTTTTTTACAAAATGTCTCAGAACTCAATCACTAAAGCTAATATTTCTTTTTAATTCTCTAATATGATGTAATCAAGCTGTAACATGCATATATTTTTTTTCTAAAATATACTGTGAAGTATTAGTATTATAATAGACCATAGCATCAAGAGAATCATCATTACCAGGAGTAGCTATATTAGAAATATGTCCCGAAATATTAGTATCTACAATACCCACACTAGGTATTTTAGATATTAGACATTCATGAGAGGGTCACACTGATGTATGTACACTAGAAATTAATAAAGCTCTAGGTCATGATCAACGTGACATAAATCATGGGCTATAATCCATTTCTAGTTTTGCAAATTGCCCCTTATGAGCATCCTCAGTATAATGTCACAATTGATCTATTTGATCCGCAAGAAATAATCAATTAGAAATCATACCATGAATTCAATAAGTAGTATACGCAAATTCACCACATCTTAGTGCTGATTCATTTACATAGATTTCAAATGCTTTATTTAAATTTAGAAATCAAACCGGAGCACCTACCTTACAACAATAATCATAACCTACATTACCATTCTTAAAACCTAGGATAGTTTTATATAAATTAATAATTAAAGTTTCATAAGTATAAGTAAATATAAGTCAACCGGCATAGAGCGAACTGTTCCTAAATCTGTGTCCTATATGTATACCATATAAAAGTAATTGTCAAAATATAAAATTTTTTTCATAGTTGAATAACATAAATTATTTACTAAATTTTTCTTATGTCTTTTACTTGAGTTCAAATATCTTATGAAATCATTAATTGTAATCTTTTCCTAGGAAAAGATTACAATTAATCCTAAAAAAATCATAGGTTGTTAATGCTTAAATACTATTAATACAGATAATAAATAGATTATTTACTACCAAATAATAAAAACTTACCTATAAATATCTTTAGATATAATTGATTATATTTATAAAGAATTATTAAATAAAAGGAATAAATCATAGGAAATTCAAAATCTCAGAGATACTCAGAAAGAAATCTAGATCTATAAGAAAAAAAATAATTTTTACCTATATGTTTAGATAAACTAAAATCCATATATTTTTGAGATTTTAATAACAAACTATCTCGAGTTACCTGGGAAGGAGATAATTTATCCGAATTAGTATAACTAGAGATAAATTTAACTGCTAGATATTTTAATCCATTATACTGAGTAAAAAAATTAATAAAATAATATTTACCTATCTTCCTAGTTAAAAAGAAAATACACAAATTTAAATAATAATCAAAATTATTAAATAAGAAATTATCTAGATCTAATTTTTTAGATATATTTAGAAGATCAAGATCTAGATCATCTACTAGATTAAAATCATAGCCAAAAAATATGTTAATTAATATATTACTAAGATTATCTTTTTTTATTTTAATAATTCTAGATAAAGATCTAGGATTATTATAGATTTCCAAATCTAGGGGTAAAAATATAAAACTATATGTTTGCATAAGAAGCTTAAAAGATAATAATCTCTTAAATCTTAATTTTTTACGTTTTAAATTTAGCTTATTAAATTTAAAAAATTTAAAAAAAGATTTATAAATAAAATCCAATAATACTAACTTCATTAATCTATACCAAAAAATTCAGTAATTATTTAAATTATTACAGAGAATAAATTTTAGATAAAATAAATTATAATTTGCTATACTATTAAAATTATTATTAAGCAAACATGATCCTAGACTATGAAGATAATAATAATAATTAAATCTAAATCCATATCTATTCATCTGTCAATAAAGTGAATATAAACCCATCATATTAAGTTTATTAGTATCTGTAATATCATCATACTCTTCATAATTCAAATTTATATAATATGCTGGAATAATAAGATTTGATTTAAAAAATCTACTAAAAACAGAATCCAAATAAAAATAAAATTTTTTATTCTTTCAAATAGTTAAAAGTTTAAATAGATAAGTATTCATAAGATTTGATATTAAAAGATCAGAACCATTAAAATTGGAAACAATATACCGAGATTTCTCCACCTTAATAATATCAAAATCATCATAGATATGGTATCTGCTTAATATAGCTTGGTTTGTAGCAAAATTAAAATTACTATCTTTTAATTTGCTAAGACGTGTATATGTAATTAATCTAAAAAAAGTTTTTAGTAAAGGATAATTTCACAAGTTCCTCGTAAATGTTAAATATTCATTATAAATAGATTTTCTTATATATTCCATATATTTTCCATAGAATAAAAAACTATAAATGTCTAGACGAAATTTATAATACTCCTCAAAATAAATTAAGGACTTTTTAGATTTTAAGAAAAAATTATAATTAATATTTTTAAAACTATTAGTTTCCGAAGAAAAATTCTCAAGATAAATTAAGAAATAATTATCTTTATAATCTAGAGATAATTTAAAACTATCAGAATTAATATTATTTTCTATTTTGCGAAAATAACTATAATTTCTTAATATTTTATTAATGAATATAAAATATAAAATATAATAATATTTTATATTTTTTCTAGTTACCCTATTTTTATGCTGGATAAAAGTAACTTTGTTAAGATCTAAGGATATAACTAAAAGAATAAGAATATATAAATTTTTAGAACTAAATTTAAATCTATGAAATTTCTTAAATATTAAATATAAAATTTTAGATATATGATTTAGATTTAATTTACTTTTTAGCATAATCTAAATATCAATAATTTATTTTTTATTTTTTAAAAATTTAATATTAAGTCCTCGATAACAGTAATCGAAATATCTAATTTTTTTGGATAAAAATATATTCATTTTCTTTCTGGACTTAGTAGAAAATACATTAAATAAATATAAATATAAAAATCTATAGGAATGTAAATTCTTAGCTAGAAAAATATTATCCTGACTAATATCTTTCTTCAAATAAATATTTAAAAATTTAAAATATTTAAACATGAAATATTTTAAATTATAGAAAAATAAGTTATCTAAATTCTTATAGGAAGTTCTCTTAAACTTTAATAGACTAAAGGAGAAGCCATAATTAATTCTAATTAGGGAAGTTATGATAAAAAAGAAATTATAATTGAATTTTATAATTTTATTAAAAATATTTTTTTGGTAAAATGTAAATAGGAATGTCCTAAAAAATCCCTTATTAGCTATGAGCGCACTAGCCTTAGTTAGTCTAAGCTTAAACTTTAATAACTTTGAGGGTATTTTTAAAAATAATTTACCATAGGTTAAGATTCTTTTAATATCTAAACTAAACTTCCTCTTAAAATTTACTAAACTAAAACTAGTAAAACTATGTATTTTATAATGATTTACTTTGGAGTTAATAAAATTATTTATTGTTTTAGTAAAACTACGAATAACTAAATTATTATTTATCTTAGAATAAATTTGTGAAGTTCAGATAGAATTAAATACGTCTATAAAAAAATTTGATTGATTTTTTTGTTTTCTATAAGATACTACCTTTGAGATGGCTAATCTTTTTAAATTTATGATATTTAAAAGAAAAATTTTTCTTAGAAAAGAAAAATTAAATGAATTAGATTTTTCCTTTTCAGTAATAAGATAAGAATAAAAATCGTTATTATTTGACTTAGAAGAAACAAAACCCCTGAGATAAACATTGTCCAATGATTTTGAACTAGACCTAAGTAAAAAAAATCTAACCGTCCTTAGAGAATTCATATCATATTTATTAAATTTAATATTTTTATAAATATAATAATTCATAAAAATAAAGAATAAATTAATTCTATAGCTAAGAGTATAATTATGATCCAGAGATATCTTTGTAAGATTATTTAACTTTCTATTAAACAATCTTATAAAGATATCAAATAATAAGAAAAGTAATTTATAATATAACTCATTAAAATTTAACACAAAAAAATCAATGATCTGAGACATATAAGGATTTATTATATTATCTATATTTTTAACAAATATATAATTATAATAAACTAAATAATGCTCGGGATAAATTGTAATAGTCGTATCAAATAAATTAATGAAAAAACCAGATCACATATAAAAACTATTAACACCTATTAATAAACTAGTAGGAGCGGAACCTCCTATTCTATAAAAACTAGCTCAGTACCTATAGATATCATGTCATTTAGCATTATATCCAGAAAATATAGATTCCTCATCTAGTCCAAATGAACCTTGAGAACTATGTGCATAATGTTCACTATTACCTAGAAAATTAGAATAAATTGTAGACTTTGTGGAGTTATAAAAATTAAATTTAGAAAAATCTAATTTTTTAAAATATCTAGGATTATGTCAATTATCTAAAGTATTTAAAGAAAGAGTATCCTTATATAAATAAGATCTTCTCTTTCAAGTATCTATAGCTTTAGATCTTTTTACAGGCATACGCATTAGAAAAGGCATATATAGACCTATATTTTTCTTTAACCCCGTAGACAATCAAATAGTATAACTTCGATGTACTCTACTATAATAGAATCCATAGATATCTGAAAAGTAGCGTCATCATTTTCTATTTACATGATCAAATTTATAGGGTAAGTCAGCATATTCTAATATATTTCTATAAACAGAAATAATATTATATTTAAATGTTAAACCATCGCGTAGAGTAGTAGGTCGTTTTAATATTAACATAAAAATTAAAGACGTCTTATATTTCTACCTCTTACCCCATTATGAGCGAGCTTCCTTCGTGAACAAATACTAAGTATACTTAATCCATAATATTTTAATCGATTGATCAACGTATAAACATGGGACTTAACCTTCATCTTAAGAATAATATGTAATTTAACTATATTATATAATTTCATAGTTTTACGTATATATAACATAATTTTTTCTACGGCCTGAGCTATACGTTTTCTTCTCTTATTTTTATGTACATCCGAAGAACCTGAAGTTTTACATAGGACTACCTTATCATTTAAATCCGTTAGGGTAATAAAAATATTAGTATAGGTACGTCTTATGTATATTTTACCTATTTTACTTCTTAAGTTACCAAAAAAAAAATGGTCTTTTATATTTTTATATTTATATTTAGATTTTAACATTTAAAGACTAAAACTAGCTCTTTTTCTTCTTTGTGTAGCAGAGTTAGTTCTTGTTCTTTGTCCGCGTACGGGTAGAGTTAAATTATGTCTAGTCCCTCGATAAGTTTTGGTAATAATTAAATTATTAATATTATTTTCAATCACACGTTTTATTTTAGTATCACTAAGTATAAACCCTTTTAATAAATATAAAATTAAACTTATATAATAATCATTAAGATTATTACTAAAAAAAGGATTAGCTAATCCTAGTTTATCTGAAATTTTATAAGCTTTAAGTCAACCTAGGCCATAGATATTTCTTAATGATGCTCTAATTTCTCTTTTTTCTGTTAGTGTAAAATCTCTAAATAAAAACATATTTAATAATAATCATTCTTATTTAGTAATGGTTTCACTAATCCAAACTGTCGTAGAATTCTATTTAATAGTACATAATTATATGTAACTAAACTTATATTAATAGATGAATTTATATTATTATTTTTCATAGAAAATCTAAAAAACAAAGATCCATTTATCTTAACAATAAAACTAAAAGATTTTTTTTTATATTTAATATTAATTTTCATATCTAAAATTTTTTACCTCCTTTTTTTATAAATATAATCTGTCTAGGATATCTTAACCCTCTCAATCTATAGGGTCCTATTTTTTTTAGTAATAATATTTGAGAAAATAATAATTTTAATAAAAAAAAATCACTACTTAATAATACAGCCCTTTTCTTATATCACTTAAACAATATATTATTAGGTATATAAAAATAATACATATTAGTATAATTAAAAAAAAAATAATATAAATTATTAGATATTTTTCTAATTCGATAACCTAAACCTCTAATTTTTAAACGAACACTATAAATATAATATAATTTTCTATAAAAAACAAAAAAATGTTTTAGAAAAGAAGTAAAAAAAAATTTATTTAGAAATATTAAAGTTAGACTATTAATATTTTTTTTAAAAAAATATAGAGAAGGTAATTTATAAGATACTAGACCATAAAGTCCTTTAAGATAAAGAGTAGAACTTCTAAAATGATAGAACAAATTAAAGTTATTATTTAATAATAATTGTTTATGAGAAACTCTTCTTAATAAACACATAAAATTATATCTCCACTTTTAATAATATTTCACCTCCAAGAAAACCCTCTAATAAACAAATATCACTAGTAAAAAGACCTTTTTGTGTAGAGATAATAAAGAATCCTGAAAAATTATGATTATTATAATGTGTAGTTAAATTACTCAGACTCCAATAAACTCTATTACCAGGTGTAGATACATGAGTGATCTTTAGAGCTATATTGGATGAATAATATTTAAAATAAATAGAAACTTTATTCTCATTAAGAATTCTATAGGAACGTATAGCACCATTTTTATATAATATTTTTAATAATTCTAATGAAGTTTTATTGTATTCAATGTTAAGGAAGCGTAATCTTTTATGAGCACCATAATTTAATTTAGTTACAAAATTTGATATAAGATGATTAGTCAAATACATAAAACTAAAAAGATGATTTCTTTAATCCCACTAAGAAACCTGAAGCAGCATATTTTTTACAAGCATGTCTAGATAATTTAAACTGTTGAATAATAGCTCTACTATTACCTAGAAACATACAACTTGTTCTATATCTAGAAATTGAGGAATTAAAAGTAAATTTTTTAAACTTAAAATCAAAAAAAAGTTTTCTATCAAAAATAAATATTTCATTATATAATAAACTTTTTAGGATAATTTTTTTGATTTCATATTTTAAGAAAACTAATCTTATTTTTTTATCTCTATTTATTCAGTTTATAGATTTTAATAATAACATGAATTATCTATCTATTTCTCCAAATACTAAATCTAAAGTACCTATTACAGTAACTAAATCAGCCAAGAATAAACCCTTACTCATAAAATTTAACCCATGTAAATGCGAAAATCCTGGAGCCTTAATTCTACATCTATGAGGTACATTAGTACCATTAGATACAAGATAAACACCAAATTCACCCTTAGGTGCTTCTACTAATGAATAAACTTCTTCTCTAGGTATGATAATACCTTCTGAATATAATTTAAAATGTAATATTAAAGATTCCATAAAATATTTCATAAATCCACGTGATGGTGGTATAACTTTATTATCATTAACATTAAAAGATAATGAATCTATATCATTAAAATATTTTAAAAAATTTAGACACTGAGACATGATATTTAAAGATTCTCTCATTTCATCTAATCTAATAAGATATCTATCATAGGAATCACCTTTTAACCCTACAGGTACTCTAAATTTAAATAAATTATAACCATCATAGCCATTAATAATTCTAAGATCCCAGGGAGAACCAGATCCACGTAACATTACACCAGAAAAACCTAGATCCAAGGCATCTTTATAAGATATAAGTCCTATATTATTAAGTCTTTGTCATCAAATTCTATTATTAGATAAAATATCTTCAATTTCATTTAATCTATTGAAAAAATTAAAAATAAATATACTTATATCTTCAATAAGGCCTTGAGGTAGATCATGAGATACACCACCAGGTCTTATATAATTAGCATGAAAACGAGCTCCCGAAACCCTTTCGTAGAATTCCATAAGTTTTTCCCTTTCCTCAAATCCTCAGAAAAAGGGAGTCATCGCACCCACATCAAGAGCGTGAGTAGTTACTGCTAGAAGATGATTTAATATTCTAGTAATTTCACAGAATAAAACTCTAATAATTTTAGCTCTCATAGGTAACTCTAAACCAAGTAAACTTTCCACAGCTAGAGAATAACAGTGCTCCTGTGCCATCATACTTACATAATCTAATCTATCCAAATAGGGTAAAGATTGCATATATGTTTTACTTTCTATTAATTTTTCAGTACCTCTATGTAATAGACCTATATGTGGATCTGCGGAAATTATCGTTTCCCCATCCAGAGTTACTACAAGTCTAAGAACTCCATGTGCAGCAGGATGCTGTGGACCAAAATTAAGTGTTAAATTTTTTATTTTTGTAAAAAATGTATCCGAATGCATAGCTATTAAAGATATCATTTATTTCAAGGATTTTCAAATTTAAAAAATCTAAGAGATTGTGTTAGTTCCACAGGAGCTACTTTGATAGATTGTATACTATCATCATAGTAAATATCTACATATCCTAGAAGAGGAAAATCCTTTCTCAGTGGATGCCCCTTAAACCCATAATCAGTTAATATACGTCTTAAACCTAGATGAAAAAGAAATTTTATACCATACATATCCCAGATCTCTCGTTCCAGTCATAGTGCAGATTTATATAAATTACTTACTGAATAAACTATATTAAAACCATTAGTAAATAATTTTATACCAAATCTATATTCATAGATCATATTTCAAAAAAAATATGTTATTTCAAATCTATTAATATTGGATATATTATCTACTACAACTATATCTACTAATTTATCAAAATTAGATACACTATTATTTTTTAAAAATGTTAATAGGTATAACATTTTAGTGGCACTAATGTAAATATTTATTTGATTCTGATTTACCTTTAAACCATAGATAAATTTTTTTACTATTTTAACTAAAAAAATAGTGAAATATTGTGTTTTTTGTGTTAATAAACTATTTACTAACATATTAATCTCAATCTAAAGCTCCATTAACTAATTCAAAAATGAAACCTATAAGTAATAATACGATGAAAACTAACATACCAAGACCACTATAAGCACTCATATTATTCATAACAATAAGAAATCAAGGAAATAAAAAAGTTATTTCGAGATCAAAAATAATAAATAGAATACCTACTAAATAAAATTTAACTTCGAATTTAGTTCTTGAATCCCCGAAAGGAGTAAAACCACATTCATAGGAAGATAATTTTTCTAAATCAGTAGCCTGATAGATTAGAAAAAATGATATTGAAAAAAGTAATAAACTAATAAAGAAACAAAATATATAATATTTTAACAAAAATATAGTTTCCATAAACATAGAGATTTTATTTAATTTTTTTTTATTTTTTTATTTAAATTCTAAACAAATTTACTAATAGATAGATTTTTACCTCTAAAATATATTAGTACTCCTAAGTCATTAATCATAAATAGATAAAACTAATAGTAAACTAAAATAAAATAATTAATAATTAATTTACCAGTGAATCATAATTTAAAGGTACCTAATAATAGCTATCATCAGAGATAAAAATAAATCTAGAGAGCCTTGTCCTAATAAATAGATCATATACTCGGTAACTCAAATAGAGTTTAATTCTACACATTTTCCTAGAAAGAAAATTATTAAATCCGGAGAAAATAAATCTCCATAATAGTTCTCCAGTATAAATCTTAAAGAATCCACAGCCTCTGTATGAGGTCTAGGTATAAAATCTATAAGATCTGAAGGAAATGCATTTGTTGCTAGGGGAGTAATCGGGGCCACCGCTGGGACCACCGTAGGAGCTACCGTAGGAGCTACCGTAGGAGCTACCGTAGGAGCTACTGTAGCTAGTACACTATTTGAACCACACCAATAGTAACCTACTGCAAAAACACCACAAGTTAAAGTTAGTGCAATTAATTTATCTCATTCTTGAAATATATCATATCACATAATAATTTAATATAGTTTAACTAGGTGTTTCTTTTATTTATGAGGGTGTTTTGACTATTAATTTTAAATTAATGGAACCACTACTTGACTATAGAATAAATTTACTATTAAGGAAATAATAATAACTAAATATTATTATTAGATAGATTATATATATAAATTACCTAATAATAATATAAGATTAACATAAAAAATTAAAAATTAGTAATAACCTGTAATTCTTTGAATATCAATGGCTATAGGATATACTAAATCTTTTCTCACAGGTTTTTTCATTAGAAGAACCATTCAGAATCTAAAACTAATAAAAAGAAACCTAGGAGTATTATATAAAATAGATCTTAATGTTAATCTTTTATATAAATGATAACGCATTCAACTAATTCAATATTTAGAAGGTCTTATCATAGACCCCACGGGGATCGCTGCATTTACATAACTTAGAGGATGATCATTAACAAATAATAACTTTCTCTTCACAAAACTTATACAATTAAATATATTTACTAGAAAATTAGTTCTATAGAGAAGCGTAATAGTTCTACATTCTAATAGATGACAATAATTAGTTCCTAGATTACCTGACAGTTTACTAGCTTTTCTAAACATATTTCTAAATTGATGATCATGTAAAGTTAGAAAATATAATCTACAAAGACGTATACTTAACCATCTGGGTTTTCATTTCTTAGTTCTCTTAGCTATATCTATAATATCTATTCTATAGATATATCTACGTCTATTTTTTCATCATCGTTCTATTTTTTTTCTATAAATTTTTACAAAAAATCTTAATAACCAAGATTTATGATGATATTTTTCAGAATTTTTTTCATCTACAAAACTTAAACCCCAAATATCCAACTTAAAACGTCTATAATAATCACCTTTTTTTTTAATAAGTAAAATCATAAATTCTAATAAGTTATTTTTTTTTATCTATGCGAGTAAATGAGATCATTTCTAAATTAGAAAGAATTTTTTTATAATAAAAATTTCAATAATTATCTCTATTTATTATATTTTTGCTATAAAAATATAATAAATATAATAACTTATCCAAATAATTATTCAGAAATAATCATCTATAACTTTTTTTATTTAAAGCTAGATTAATATAGAAAATTAATAAAATAATAATTATTAAAATTTTTCTAGATAAATAAAATAAATTTATCATGAAACTAGTATAATAAAAATGATACATTTTATCTAATCATAATAAATGATAAGCATAATTTTTTTTATGTATAAATAAAGGATCATTGTTAACTAGGAAAGAAGCTGATTTACGTATATGTTTAAAATATCTACGATCTTTAGTTCATTCATTAACAAAATCATTATATTCATAACTAAAATGTTTAATATCAAACATAAAATAACCATTAACTCAATAAACACAGAGATTATAAAAATAAAAAAAATTATCATTAATAATTAATGATTGTAAATACATCATTCTATTTATTCTTCCTAGAAAATCCACATGGGGTGTTAGTCTTCAATGAAACTTTGTAAAATAAAGATAAATTATAATAATAAATCAAAAGAAAAATTTCTCAAAATAGGGTATAATTACATTAAAGTTTAAAGAATACATATCTGATTGATTCAGAGACTCATCTTTATATAATATTAGAGATAAATCTTTATGTAACAGTCAAGAATCACCTATCCCTTTAAAAAGTAAAGAATCTAATCTATTAAAATAAATTTTAATAATATCATAGGTTTTATTTAAATAAAGAGGTAACTCATTATTATAAAAATACATTTTATTTAATGTATCAAAATAAAAGAAAATTTGAGAACTATATTTATTTTTTCTAAATATTAAAGATAGAAAAAAATATAGAAATTGATTATCCTTATCATATTTTTGATAAAACTTAGTATCCTTATCAAAAAATAAATAATTTTTTCAATAGAAAAGAAATTTATTATTATAATATAAATTTTTTTCTAGATAAAAGTTTTTCAACGTATTATTAATCATGGCAAAGGATTTTAATCTTCCCAGGGATATAGATTTTTTACCTGATCTATAATTTTTTTTAGATCTTAATCTCTGAGTTAGCGTTAGTAAAAAATTATGCTGGGTAACCTTTCAATAATTATTTAATTTCTTAAACAAATAACTCATTTTTTTTCTTTTTCCTGTATTTTTCTGTAAATAATTTAAAGCTTTTATAAATAATTTGTTATTATTTAATAGCTTATAATCAAATTCATCTTTTAGATTCTTTCACATCTGGTCAATATTTAGAAAATTTTCTTTATTTTTAAAGAGATAAAAAAATAATAAATAAAAAAATAAATAATAAATAAAATAAAGATCAATGAGATGGTATATAATTATTTTCCTTAGAAAAAAATTTAATAATCACTGCTCCTTCATATAGAAATTTAATCAATACTCACTAGGATAATAGGTAGAAAATAATAAAAAAATATCACTATAGATTAATAAATTATCACGATTTTTAAAAATTCTATTATGTTTGATCTCAGGTTTACTAGCCACAATGAAATCATCCATTTGATGAACCATAAGACCAGCATCCTTAACCTTTTGCATATTTAAACTATCTATATCTAATAAACTTACAGATCTTAATTTACCACCCAGAATAAAACTTTCATTTAAATTAAAATTGATTAAGTTTTTCTTAGGAATTCGAAAGTAATTAATAAATAAATCTTTTAAACTCTCTCTAAAAAGTGACTTATTAACAAAATAATTAAGATATCATTCTATGATATGATAAGGATAAAAAATAATAATCTTCCAAGATGTCAATAAAAATATTAAATCATAAATAATATAATAAATAAATGTAATGATATTAAGCATAGATACCCTAATAAAACTAAAAACATAAATTGATTTTAATAAACTAAGAAAAATAAAACTTAAAAATAATTTACTAAAATTAAAAAAAATGAAATAAATTTTAGTGAAAAATAAATAAGATCAAATATAGATAATAAATATATAGGATATTACAGATTTTGGAATTATATACAAAGGTACTATATAACAATATAATCATTTCAAATAGAAATATATATAGATATAAATAAGATAAACCAATGTATAAAACTTTTTAAAAAAATAATAATATAAATTTAAATCACTATGTCTAAGTAAATAAACATAATAAAACTTTAATAATTTCAATAATAAATAATTTTTACAGATTACTGAAAAAATCCAGATCTCTTGGATAAATTCCATAAATAAGTTAGTATAATATTTCCTTGCGGTAATTTGCCTTGTGGCAGATCTTTGGTAATCGACGAAAGCTTTTCAACTAAGACGAGAAAAATCTATACTTTTAAAATTTAAGGTATAAATACGATTAAGAAAACTATTATTTATATAAGACTGGAAATCTTCCTGAGCTCGAGCAAAATCATATGCTATAATATTTATTAACTGAATATTAAATTCAGAGCTATAGGAATAATTATTTTTTAAATTATAATAATCAAGAAATGCATAAAGAAACTTGTCTAAAAAAATAAATAAAGTGACCTCAAAATAATTAGATATTAGATTTAAAAGTCCTATGTTTAATAAATAGAAAATACCTAATTTATATAATATTATTAAAACTAATAAATATTTTAATTTTAGAAAAATATGTACCAAAAATAAATAAAAAAGATAAAGAAAATTTTTAAAAATTTCAAAGATATAAACCACGATAAATCCTAGATAATAAAAATATTTATCTCCTAGATAAATATTAAGAATAGTTTTCTGCCTTAAATTAGCCATAAGATTAACAAGGAGAATGAATATTAAAAACCCTAGAATATAGAAAGAATTTAGACTCATAGACACATAGAACGTAAATGCTATTAAAATAAGATATTTTCAATATAAATATATAGAATATTTTACCTCTACTAGATTATAATAAGATCTCAGAGAACTAAAATATTTATAAAATAATCCAAATAAATTCAAAATTAAAAAAAATATATAAATTGGTAAATAAATTAATAAATTTAAATAATCAACATTAATCCTAAAAAATGAATTTTTAATTTTATAATTTAAAAACAAAGAATTGATTTTACTATAATATCTAGATAAATAATTAGATGTCTCAAATTCAGCATTTTCTCAATTATGTGAATTATAAAAAATACCTATTTTATAATAGATCATATTAAATATATAATAAATAAAACCTCCTAGAAAACTACGATCATTGAAAAAATAAATAAAAAATTCTCTCTTTAAATAATTTAAAAAAGAAAATATCCTAGTGAAAAAGGCTAGGGAAATAAGTTTTTTTAAAAGGATATCTTTATAGATAGCTAGATTAAATAGAACTAAAAAGATATCTGTTCTAAGGAGAAAGTAAGTTAAAAAGCTATAAATAAAGAAAAATATAAATCTTAAAATAAATAAACACATAAATAATAACAATCTTAAAACTATAGAAAAAAATATATCAAACATGAACTTAACATAGAAAAACTTTATATACTGTAATTGATGATATTTAGGATTTTTCTTCTTTTTTAGTTCCAAAGATCTAAAATTTAATCGATTTCATGTTTTTTTACGTACTCAAAATAAAATTAAATAAAAAAAATTTCAATAAAAATAACTGAGATAAAGAGATAAATTTATAAAATCAGATCTATTAATATATAAAATAAATTTCTTTATCTGCGATTTAAATTCTAAATATAATTTAATTTTTCCCATAATAGATATAATAAGAATAACTAAATAAATATATAAAAAGCTTAGTGGAAATTCATTAAAACTTAGGAAAAATTTACAAAGACTTATATAGATCATCTGATCTAAATTTAAAAAATTTAAACTTACTATATCTAAAGAATTATAATTGTAAAGTAAAATAAAATAATTTATATTTTGAACACTAAAAGAATAAGGATAAGCATTTAATATAAATAAATATGGGTTTATAAAATTTAGGGTTATGAAATCTAATAGAATTATATTACCCATAAGAATATCTATATTTTTTTACTTCCTTTTATACCTCAGAAAGATATGGATGACTTAGCACTTTTATTATCCAATTTCTTATTTATAGTCTTATCGTTGGTTAAAATAATAGCTCCTAGCATGGCTAGAAGTAGGATTAAACCCGCGATAACTAATAAGATATTATAATGATTAAATAAAAGATCACCCACTAAATATAAATTACTATGAGAATAGATTAAATTATTATCCATAAGATTTAGTTCATAATAATTATTATAAAAAAAATTTAGAATAAAAAAATCATTTTTTATTACATATAATAGTTCTAGAAAACTAAAAATTCCTAGGAAAATACCTATAGGAAAAATATTTACCAGTGAACTATAAACTTCTACTATACGTAGATTTAACATCATAATAACAAATAAAAATAATATACTAATGGCACCTATGTAAATAATAATAATAAGTATAGCTAAAAACTCTGCACCTATTAGAAGTAGATTTAAAGATACCAAAATGAAGACACTGATAAGATATAATACGGCTGTTACTGAATTTTTGGAGAAAATAACCATAAGGCTATTAATAATTATTAGGGGAAAAAATATATAAAAATATAATGTCATAGATTTCTTAGAATTTTTTTTTAATTTTTAGATTTTTTTTGATACATTAGGTATAAAATATTAATAAATTTAAAGATAAGACTAAATATAATTAACTTAAATTTATTAATATTTGTAAATATTATATAGATGAATAATTTAAAATTATTATTATAAAAAAAATAATAATTGGGTATTTTTTTTAAATATTTATTATTTAGAAAAAAACCATTTCAAGAAAATAAGAAAATATTATTTATATCGAAATTTTCTAGAATTTGAGAAAATTTATTAAAATCATTAAAATAAATTAGTGATTGATTTAAATTCATAAAAAAACCTTTATTTTTCATAAAAATTTTTTTACAATGTTGACTTTGTATTTTTAGTAACTCAAGACCATACCTTAAACATAAATTTTTTAAATTATAGTTATAATACTTAATAAAACATAAATAACTATAATTTAAAAAATTAAATTTTAATTTAAATAGAAAGAAAAACTTTTTATTATTAAGAGAAAGCATAATTATATAATTACTAGACCCATAGATTTAGCACTACCTCAAATAAGAGGTATAGTCTTATTAAGATCTAGATGAGGAAATTTAAATAAAGCTATTTGTATTAAATCTTTTAAATAAATACAGATTAATATTTTATCATGCATACGATTATGTACCTTAACTTTTATTTTTTTTTCAAATTTTAAGAGATTTAGTAGAAATCCTGTACTAGGGCTATTTACTAGAAACTTAAATGATCTATTATCAAAGATATGTAACACAACTTTTAAAGAGAAATAAAGAGGTAATTCCTTAGTGAATAGATTAAACTCTTCACAAAATTTTATCGTATTAACCCCTATATTACCTAGAATAGTACCCAGAGGAGGTACTGCCTCGGCCTTCTGTGACATTAAAAAACACTTTTTTATATGTTTTACATCTAAAATATAACTAGTCATAAAAAATTATAATTTTGTAATAACTCCAGCACCTATGGTTAAATTACCTTCACGCATCACAAATTTTAATCCTAGATTTAAAGGAACACTGGATACTAGATTTACTTGAAAGTTTAGATTATCTCCTGGAAGTACTAATGTGATATTTTCAGGTAAATTTATAGAACCTGTAACATTCATAGTTCTAAAAAAAAATTGAGGTTTATAATTATTAGCAAATCCTTTATGTCTTCCTCCTTCTTTCTTAGTTAGGATATAAACTTTAGCTTCAAATTTATTATAAATTTTCATTGAACCAGGTTTAGCTAATATATTACCACGAGTTACTTCATCTTTTTTTATACCTCTAATAAGAACACCTACATTATCACCTACTTCAGCTCTATCTAGAGATTTTCTAAACATTTCCAGTCCTAGACAAGTAGTCGGTCTTACTATAGAACTAAGAACTTCTAATTCATCATTAACTAAAATAGTACCTTGTTCTACTTTACCAGTAACCACAGTACCTCTACCACGAGCTACTAAAGATCCTTCTATAGATAGTAAAAATGGTGCTTCTAAATTTCTTTCTGGTTGTTTAATATAATTATCTACTGTATTCATCAGTGTCATCACAGATTCAGTACCTAGTTCTGAAGATGTTTCTTCTTCCAATGCCTGTCTAGCAGATCCTCCCAGTACAGGTAAATCTGAAGGAAAACCATATGATTCCAGAAGTTCTCTAACTTCAAGCTCTACAAGTTCCTTCATATCACTACTAATTTTAAAATCTAATTTATTAATATAAACAATCATATAAGGTATACCAACCTCTTTAGCTAATATAATATGTTCTCTTGTTTGTACTTGGGGACCGTCATTCACAGCTACCACAAGAATAGCACCTTCCATTTGAGCAGCACCCGTTAACATATTTTTAACATATTGTTGATGTCCTGGACAATCTATATGACTATAATGTCTTTTTTCAGTTTCATATTCTATATGAGCTGCATTAATAGTAATACCTCGTTCTCTTTCTTCAGTACAATTATCTATGTCGGAATAAGCTTTAAATACTGTTGATCCTATACCTCTTAAACATTTAGTTATCGCTGCAGTCAGAGTAGTTTTACCATGATCAACATGTCCTATAGTACCTATATTACAATGTGGTTTTGTACGTTCAAACTTTATAATTTTTTTTGCTAACATAAAAAATTCGAATTATTTCTAGTTCTATTTTTATAATTATAGGAAAATAGATAAACATAAGAATTATTTCACATACTATATATTTTAGATATATTTTTTTTTAAAGTAATATTATTTAAATATTTTAATAAAAATAAAGTTATATTTGTATATAAAAATAAAATTTTTATTTTTTTTATATATTTAGAAACCACAAGATCTTTGATTCTTTTTACATAAACTAAATTACTAAATACTAAAAAAAGATCCACTTGATTATAATTAATTAGGGATAATATATATGAATATTTAGATAATAGATACTCATAGATATGCTTATTTGTATTTAATAGAATATAAAAATAAAAGTATATGTTATCAAAAATATAAAAAAACATATGAATTATATATTTTCTCAGAGATACTAATAAAAATCCAAAAACAATTAACATAGATATACAAATTGCAAATTCATCATTTAAAAAAAGATAATTACACATAAATAATAAATTAACTAAAGATATAAATTCTAACATATAAATTTTATTTTAATTAATTCTATATTTATAAATAAACTTTTAAACATTAATAAATGTTTTTAGGTCTAAGAACCTAATTTTTTTCTTAATTCATTAAATTCTGTTCAAGAAAGAGATCTATCATTATTAAAATAATATCTATAATTTAAAGAAGAATTAGATTCATTCAATAAACTATGTATATTGCTATTATAACTATTTAAATTCATTAAATGATCTGCTTTATAATAATAATAATATTTCTCTCTATGATTTAAAATATTATCCAAATTTTTTACCGATAAACATAAATTATCATCTGCTCTAGGATCTAAATTCTGAATAAAAGTATAGGTTTTTATATAATCATTAAGACCTAGCAGATAATTATATTCAAATAAATCATCACAATAATCTACCCCTATTTCAGATAGACCATAAATTACATAACCTAATCTATCGTAGGTAACAAAAACATAAATATTTAACCTAGCATCACCTCCTCGAATCTGTGAGACATAGAGAGTATAATCATAAAAATAATCCTCAGTCATTCATTCACAATCACTAACACTAGATCCAAATCAAACAGATAAATCAAAGAAAACTATAATAAAAATAATAGGGTAATATAAACTTATAAGAGTTAATACACTAGATACTAAAAAAAAATGAAATCTTCATCGAGAATAAGATCTCTCATTAAATACATTAAAAAATGTTCAATTAATATCTAAATTATGTGGACTATAATTACCCCTAGATTCTAAAGAACCTTCATTTCTAATGATAGATTCATCTATATCATCTTCTCAGAAGAACATAAATTAATAATTAGATTCTAAGAATATTTCAAAATGTTTAACGAAATTAATCACCATAAAAGGTACAATTTCCTTAGGAAAATTCATTAAATATAAAGATCTTGACACAGGATTATAATAGATAGACTCTCTGAAAAAAGCTAAAAATTCAGTTTCAAAAATATTCATGTATTCAGTACTTACTTTATCTAAAAAACCATTTAAAGATATATATAATAGTAAAATTTGTTCATAAATATGTAAAGGAGCATAACGTTTTTGAATTAATAAAGAAGTTAATTTACTACCTCTTTCTACAAGATGCTTAGTGGCATCATCTAGAACTAAACCTAATTTAGTAAAACCTTCTACTTCTCTAAATTGTGCTAATTCAAGTTTTAAAGTACCTGCCATATTTTTTATTAATTTATTTTGTGCTGCTGAACCCACTCTAGACACTGATAAACCTGGAGATACTGCGGGTCTAATACCTCTTGAAAATAATTCAGTTTCTAGGAATATTTGTCCATCTGTAATACTAATAACATTAGTAGGTACATAAGCTGATACATCACCTTGGATAGTTTCAATAATAGGTAATGCTGTAATAGAACCACCATTTTTTAAATTAGCAGATCTTTCTGATAAACGTGAATGTAAAAAAAAAACATCACCAGGATAACCTTCTCTACCTGGAGGTCTTCTTAGAAGTAAAGATAATTGTCTATACGATACAGCATGTTTACTAAGATCATCATAGATAATTAACACACGTAACCCTAGATTCATAAAATATTCACCCATAGCACAACCACTATAAGGAGCTATATACTGCATTGCCGCAGTATCAGAAGCAGTAGCCGCTACTATAATAGTAGAGTCTAAACATTCTTTATTTTTTAATAATTTAGCTATACGAACTACTGAAGATCTTTTTTGACCTATAGCTACATAGATACTTATAGTATCTTCAGTTCTTTGATTTAATATAGCATCGATAGCTATAGATGTTTTACCAGTTTTAGTATCTCCTATAATAAGTTCACGTTGACCATGTCCAATAGGCACCATACTATCCACAACTTTTAATCCTGTTTCTAGAGGAGTATTTACTGCAGATCTAGAAATAATTGAAGGGGCTACTTGTTCGATTACACGAAATCCTTTATTAGATATATTACCTAGATTATCTAAAGGGTAACCTAGAGGATCTACAATTCTACCTAATAGAGATTTACCTGTGGGTACACTCATTAATATATATTTTCTCATCACTATATATCCAGGTACAATATCTATATCACTGGAAAATATTACAGCACTAACTTGAAAATTTTCTATATTTAAAATAATACCCACCACAGGTTCCATCCCAGGAACTATAATATCAATCATTTCACCAAAAGCAACATTATATAAACCTGATATAGTTACTATACCATCAGCAACTTCTAAAACTATACCTAGTTCTTCGAAGTAATCATTAGCATCATTTGCTTGTAATTCTAAGGCATCTGCCTCAATATTTTTTATATATTCATTTAATAATCTAAGAGTTAACATAATCTAATCTAAAAATTAAATAAATAATAAATAACTAAAAAATTATAAATGATTTAATTTTTAGGAAAAACTTAATAACAACTAAATAAACTTTAGGTTATTGAGTAAAATTTTACTAGCTTTATAGTCGCAACCACTAAAAAATAATCTAATATTTAAAGGTCTTCTAATATTAAAAAGACCTAGATTAGTCTTTAATTCACTATAAATATTCAAATCTTTAACTAAAATAAAAAATAAATTTAAATTCTTATTTAAAAGACCAAATTTTAACATATTTTTTTCTATGTTAACTAAAATATTATTAAATAAAAGATATAAAGATGAATAAATATCTCTATTATTATGTACAATTAATTGTACATAGAAACTATAATATCAAGTTCCCAGAGAGAAATATTTTTTAGTTTTACTAAAAAAAGCATTCTTACCTAGGAAAAATTTAAATAAATAAAAATTATTATATAATTGTACTTCATCAAGATCCTCTAATTTATTAATATTAAAAAAAAAAAATATTTTTTGCATGTTAGGTACATTAAATGTATTATTAATATAACCTATTTTATTAATTAAACTAAAACGTATACTATATCTATAAGTAAAAAAGGAATCTATGATCATAGATTTTTATATTATATCATATATCTCGTTATACAACCCAAAGAAGGTCATTTCCTACATAACTCTACGAGAACTGGTCCGTAAACCCTATTAGATATAGGAACTGTTCTCTTATTTACTAGAACCACACTATTTTCATTAAACTTTATAAATACATTATTAGATCTTTTATAGTAAACTTTAGATCTAACTATAAGACCTCGATGTAAAGTACCCTTAAGAAAGCGTTTACGCTTAAATAATTTCATATTCTTAAACTTTTTAGGATTAATATGTTTCACAGATACGAGAACCACATCACCCAGATTAGCTATTCTTTTCTTTAGAGGACCATATACTTTAACACATTTTACTAAACTTACACCTGTTTTATCACAAACTTTTAATATAGAACCTACTTGAATCATATAAAATATTAATAAATTGTTCTTACTATTTTTGTTTTTACTGGTAGTTTGGTTTTAGACTTATTTAATACATATTCAGCCTTACTGAGATTTAGTCCACTAATTTCAAATAATATAGTACCCTTTTTTACAGCCTTGATTCAGTGAGATAAATTACCTTTACCCTTACCCATTCGCGAAGCTAGTGACTTCTTATAGACAGGTACATCGGTAAATAATTTAATTCAAAGACTACCTATTTTTCTGAGCCCTCTTTTTAGGGTTCTACGACAAGCTTCTATTTGTTTAAAAGTTATTTTACCTGATTCAATACTCTGAATACCTAGGTCTCCATGGGATAAAAAAAAAACTTTTTTTTCCAGACTTTTAGAAAAAAAAAAATTAACTCTATGATATTTCTTATATTTTAAATTACTGGGAAATTGTTTCATAACTATAACATTCTTAAATAATATTTATTATCAATATCACTTGATTTATATAATCATACTTTAACAGTAATGGTACTATTTTTCAGAGATAGAGAGAAAAATGCAAAATCAATAAAGGCAGAAATTGTATTTAAAGGTGTTTTACCCTTAGAGAATCACAGATGCCCTGCTCTCTGTTTACGAGTAAATCTACCCATAAAATACATTTTATAACCAAGAAGATTAGATCCCTTAGTATGTATTTTAATACGAGATTTTAAAAAATTAATACCTAAACTTTCATATCCAGATTTATAATTGTAATTATAGTAACTATAATTTAAAAATCTAGACATATTAGATCCTAATCCTCTTAAACCTGAACTATAGACAGCATTTAACATATTCTGCTCTAAATCAGGATTTAAACAAAATTTATTCACATAAATATAATTATAAATTCAATCAAAAAAGTATAATAATTTTTTTGATTTAGCTAGGAGATAGGATCCACTTAACTTAGGATAAATTAAATATTTAGTATTAGTATAAAGATATTTATTTTCAAAGAAACATATATATGCTATTTTTTTTCTAAAATATTCTTTACCAAATAACATTAGATGATTTATGTTTTTATATTTAGCTAATAGATGATTTTTTAATAAATGTTCGGGAAAATTATCTCTGAGATCATTTAATCAAACATAAATAATTAATAGATCCATATTAAGATAGGTTTTTTCTCTAAGAAAATTATGCATTCTAATCTTCATATAATTAATAAAAATATAAGATAATAAAATTTTATATAAAGATTTCGAAGTCTCGTATTTCAATTTATTTTTCATATATTTTTTTACACAAAGAGTATTATATGACATACTAGGCATTGTGGATACAGCCATTAGAAAAATTAATTCTTTTCTTATAGGATTCAATAATTCCTTTACAGGATAACCTTGTTGTAATTTTCTAGCTATATATCTAGATAAAAATTTAGCATTAACACAATTATTATTAGTTAAATAAAAATTAACATAAACTTTTCTAAAATTAGTAATAAGCTCAAAGATATAACCTAAAAAACGTGAACCACATTTTAATCAACGTTCTACTTCAAATTTAGAACCACCTATATAATATAATCTACGCAATATAGTATTACGAGAAGGTACTGTAAACATAGAACTTCTACCTATAGTTATCTTAGCATTAACATACATTAATAAAAATAATACAAAATGTAGATGAACTTTATTTCAATAAAAAAATTTTTTATTTCTTCTCTGTGAAAAACTACGAATATAAGCACTATATTTAGCAATTCTTACTAATCTGAAAAGTCTTATAAAACGACTCTTTATTTTTACCTTAATTTTTTTTTTACGTTTAAAATAGAACATTCAATTAAATAATACCAGAAATTTTAATGCCGATATGAGAAAATAGGGTTTTCTCATTTCAGGATCCTTATTCATCGGCATATCATAATGCTGTCGAAATAACTCTATCTTATACTCCTCATATTCAGTTTCTCATTTACCGTCATAGTAAAAAATTTCCACAAAAATACTTTTGAAATATCTAAATAGCTCAAAATGACTAAGAAATATGGCTTTTCGATCAAAATGACGTTCTGTAAATATATAATAACAATAAAATCTAATTCTAAACATAGCATGTAAATATTCAGAATAATATATTTTTTCTGAATATCATTGGTCACATCAAACAGTAGATGCACCTATTCTTGTTGATTTAGCATTAACTATATGTCCCATATTTATTTTTTACCTTTTGGTTTTTTTTTTCTTTTTTTCTTTAGATGTGTTTGAGTATCTGATCGTTTAGTATAAGAAAATTCACCAAATTTAAAACCTAGCATAGACGTAGAGAACAAAGTACTTAGATACCAAATCCCATTATAAATATTTAGTTTTATTCTTCGATCTAGAAAAATAAATGGAATCACTGAATTTCTTAGTCTAACATTTAAATTAGTTCTATTTAAAAATCTTCGTTGAAAGAAGATTAGAGATATATATGGTAATTTTCAAGACGATCTAGTCATAATTATATATCCTTATATAATTTTTTTTTTTTTTTCATATATTTTTTTTTTAATTAATTTTT
>Ga0247815_10000112_pt1 | contig 60738 bp, 94 predicted proteins | sample UWRJL194509B1_FD_181014 | JGI IMG/M metagenome (GOLD analysis project Ga0247815, IMG submission 181014) | Plant litter microbial communities from Arlington Agricultural Research Station in Wisconsin, United States - UWRJ-L194-509B-1 | ecosystem: Environmental > Terrestrial > Plant litter >... | reverse complement strand
TCAGCGCTTTCGTCCACGCGGTTGCCACGCAGGTCAACACGCTCCAGCGCGGCGAGTCGTTCAAGCCCGCAAAGCGAGTCGAGGCGATTGTGCGCCATATTAAGCTGCAAGACCTGGCCCATGCGAGTATAGATGCCGAGCACGGACTCGATGGTGTTGTCCGAAAGATTGAGCGAGACGAGGTTGTATAATTGCGCCAATCCAGACGGCACTGACTCGAACAAATTGGACGACAAGTCAAGATGTGTGAGCGATGTAATATGCTGGAACGGGATAACGGTGTGGCTTGTCAACGCGTTGTCGGCGAGGCTGAGGTGCTTGAGGAAGGCCCAGTGTATTTGCTTGAGCTGGCGCGGAACGTTAGCCGCGTCCCCAACTGTACTGGCGTGCTTGACATCCGCCTCGGATTCCTCATCTTCGTCCTCGGTGAGCGGAGGTGGAGGCGGGGCGGCAAACGAAGGTGCGCGTGACCTCAATGTGCGGGGTCGGGAATGCCTGAGCTGGCGCTTGCGACTGTTGATAGCCTCGCCTTTCCTGCGTGCTTCGTCGTCAAGCACAGCGTCCACAAATAAGTCGGTAAAATTGTCGAGTCCCGTGCGCCGCATTGTTAAGGAGCGGAGGCCGAGCGCGAGGTGGTCCCAGCCCATGAGGGTCATGGGGTCAATCTCCATCGTCTCGAAGCTCTGCAACGACTTGAATGCGTCGAGTGGAACGGCTGAATCATGTGGCGGATCATCTGCAAGCTCTGCAATGACTTTACCGTCTGGTTTGTGCAGGGACAATGCAGGCAGGCGAGTGAACGCGCTGTACACGAACTTGACCTCGTTGTCGGTGCTTGGCGGCTCTGGACGGCCCCAAAGACCGGATCCAAGCGACAGCCCCGAGATGGTGCTGAATGTTGACCTGAAGGAAGCGATAGATATGGTGTCTGATCTGTCGCGCGGGTTGAAGTTGGAGATATGGGATGTTGGGCGGAAGGTGGTCTCGAAGGTGACGTCGAGCGACCCGACTGCAATCCCAAGAGCCTCACAGCGCATGAGGAGGTAGAAGAGGTGATGTGTATCGAGCGACAAGACGAGACGTTTGGCCTGTGCTGGTGTTGACGGTGCGGTGGCTGCCATGCCAATCCATGCGAGCGGATTGACGGCCGCAGCGAGCGAACTAAATGTCTGTGCCTGGGGCGTGTTCACTGGTGCAGAGGCACTGCGGCGGCTGCGGTTAACGAGCTGGGTGCCTGCCTGAGCAAAGTGGGCTTCGTTTGCGCGGGTAAGCGCCGCCGTCTTGAGGACATATTCGTCGCCCTGTTCCATAGCCTGAGTGTAAGGAGGTTCCGAATCCGACTCGGGCAAATTCCGACTCTCGCCACTTGCAGACGCGTCACTCTCTTCCTCAGGATTTCCCGCCATGAAGCTCACCCTCAAAACCCTCCAGCAAAAGGTCTTCACGGTAATTCTAATTCGCATGATATGGTCCATGTTGCGCATCCTAACGAGTTCTAGATCGATGCTGAGCCGACAGACACTGTCGCTCAGGTCAAGGCGGTGATTCGGGACACGCAAGGCCATCCCATCGAGCACCAGAAGATCATCTATTCCGGTGCGTGCTCCATCTCTATCCACGCGGTGTGAGCTGACCCGATGCGCAGGCAAAGTGCTTAACGATGAGAAGTCGATCGAATCTTGTCAAATAAAGGAGAAGGACTTCCTGGTCCTCATGGTCTCCAAGGCACGCTCGCATCCTCTCGAAGTGCTGCGTGCAGAGAGACTAACTTGCTTTGCGATTAGCCCAAGCCTGCTCCCGCGGCTGCTGCAGGCCCGTCGACTGTCTCTGCTCCTGCCGCCACACCCGCAGCTCCCGCCGCGCCAGTAGCTGCTCCTGCCACTGAGGCTACTCCAGCTGCCGCTACACCAGCTGCTGCACCCGCCGCACCGGCTGCCAATGCACCAGCATTCGGCGATCTAAGTTCGTTTGTTACCGGTGACGCGCTCCAGACCTCCATCCAGGGTATGGTCGACATGGGCTTTGAGCGCGCTCAGGTCATCCGTGCCCTCAAGGCCAGCTACAACAACCCAGACCGTGCTGTTGAGTACCTCATGACTGTTAGTTCAAGTTGTTGTGGCGAATAGTGTGGCAAATGTGACTCTGACACACCTTTGCGCCTCGATAGGGCATCCCTGCCGGTCACGGCGACGAAGAGCCCGCTGCAGCTGCAGCTGCCCCTGCCGCCCCTGCTGCTGCCGCCGCCGCACCAGCCGCTGCCGCTCAGCCCGCCGCAGCTGCGGCACCGCAGAACCTCTTCCAGGTTGGTCCGCGAGTTGCGACAGTGAAACTCATTTGCTGATTCATCTCCAGATGGCAGCACAGCAGCAGCAACAGCAGCGTGGTGGTGCCGGGCCCCCTGCCGGTCTTGGGGGAGCCGGCCTTCATGGTGGCCTTGGTCCTGGTGCAGGTGCAGGTGGCGGCGGCGATCTCGAAGCCCTTCGTGGCGCCCAAAGCATCGATGATCTGCGCCAGATGGTCCAAGAGAACCCGGCCTTGCTGCAGCCCATCATCCAGCAGTTTGCCCAACAGGACCCTCAGCTTGCACAAGCTATCGCCGCCAATCCGGAACTGCTGTTCCAGATGCTGAGCGAAGGCATGGACGAGGACGATGATGGTGTCGGTGGCCTGCAACCTGGTGCAAACGCCATCACGCTCACTGCAGAGGAGAACGCCGCGATTGAACGTCTGATCCAGCTGGGTTTCTCCCGTCAAGCCGCGGCGGAGGCATACCTTGCGTGCGACAAGAACGAGGAGCTAGCGGCGAACTTCCTGTTCGAAGGCAGCTTTGATTAATAAACGGCGCATGAATGTTGTATGTTTGGTATATGTCGCCGAGCCTCTGCTGCTGCTCTTTAACCGCACCTTGTTCTATATACGCCGTTCGGACTCATCGTTCGCTGTAACTCCTCTCTCTTCTTCATGTATCGATGGATAACGAGCGCTTTCTTCTCATCTCCTGTGTACAGATTGTGGCCCTTCCTGGCTTGCTAGAGACGGTCTGCGGTCCATGAGAGATTTGGTGTATACAGCGGTTGCCACCGCAGCAACTGTAAAGCCAAGGCCACCGGCTCCATAGTATGCTGGCTTGAATGTGCCTTTCTCGAGTGCGCGGAGGTTGGAGAAGTATCGCGTAGTCCCGTAAACAATGCAACCTGCGCCTGTACCGAGCATCGAGCCTACCAGCATACCGGTGTGCTCGTGCTCATGGCTACTCCGGGCTTGCGAAACTGATGACGAGCCGGCCGCGCGATCTTTAAGTACGTCGACGAGCTCCTGTAGGTCGAGTTGGCTAACACGCTCGATGGCGATACCGAGGGCGACGAAACCAAGACCTGTGCGCAACCACGCCAGGAATGTCCGCTCCGAGGCCAGATGGTCACGTGCAACCGAGCCGGTGTTGGCGTAAACTGGTGCCCGAAGACGTGCTAGCCAAGACATAAGACTGCGAGTGATGGAGAAGAGCGAGATTGAGTGTGCAGCCGGCGATCTTCCGGCATCCTTTACAACTTCACCTCTTGCACCGTCATCAGGCACAAGTGCAACTTCCCGTCCGTCAGCTTGATGACCGGCGTACCTCGCGCATTAATCAGATAAACGACACTCTATTCTCCTACTACCTTTGGACGACTGCTACGATCTGCGCAGCCACTTCCGTATCCCAAAATGGCACGGCCGACATCACCCCCGATACACATCCCAAGCTCTCAGACGCTTGATGATAACCTGATAGACTTGTCTACGCCATCTGCGACTCCTTCAGATGACTTTGGTGCCTTTGTGTCTAGCGATGTCTCTGTCAATCCAACGCCAGTTCCGACGCCGGCTCCACCAGTCTGGGACGCGTTCGATCCGCTCAGCGCGTTACAACCGGAACCTACGCATGCTCGTTCAGACCCAGTGTCCCGAACTCGCTCACGCGACCCCTCTTCTTCGAGTTCGAGTTATGGTGCAGGTGCAAGCACAGACTTCTTCGCCGGCGCAACTCAGCGCTCGCAGCAGAACCGTGCCAACGTTCTTGATGAACTACTCGCACACGAGGACGAGCCCATGTACTGGGTAGACCGCTCCAAAGAGGCTCACTATGTCGAGGACGGGCTCCGGGAGGGGATCCACACCCCGCTCTTCGAGGCGCCACCAACTATAGCAGTCACGCACCCAGAGCCGGCCGTGGTCCGCCTTCCTGTCGTCTCGCCTCCTGGTGCCGTGGATGACGATGCTGTATCGCCGCCGCCATCACCACCAACACCGTTCGACACGCCTCTGCCTAATACTCGAACTGCGTCCACTTCACCCGAGCGACGAAATCGACCGCGCACTCGCAAGTCATCATCGGCCTCTAGCCCACCTCCAACGAGCGCACAGTCTCCGCCGCTGGCGACACTTGGGCGGAAGTGGATGAGCACATTGTTGAGCAATGTCCCTGGCGCAGTTGCTGCGGACGGTGGTGACGTCGCCACACCGTCCTTTGCACCAGGCATGCATCGCCAGGACTCGCTTGCGATGCTCAACGAGACAATGCGTCACTCGCCGCCCAGTCACAATTCCAACCTCTCGCACTCGCAGTCTCACTCGCAATCGCCACGACCCCGGCCGAGCGTCCTGGTTAGTGCGTCGGCGGTGACCTCGCATGGCACACCGTTTGCGTACAAGCCGTACGTCCCTCCCAGCGGCGCGCCGTCCTTCACGGGAGATCGCACCTGGGACAAAGGCTTTGAATACGATGCACCTCAGGACGACGTGCCTGTTGTATTGTCGGGTCGGACACCTGCCACAGCACATGTGCTCGAACCCACCATCGCAGCCAAGATTAGACCAAGTCTCCCGGCGTTACAACGACTACAGAATCGATGGACTCTACTTTACTCACTCGACCAGCACGGGATCTCTCTCGGCACGCTGTACAAACGTTGTGCGCCACCTCCAGGCATGGAGGACTCGCCTCGACCGACACTGCTCGTAGTGCGTGACGCCGAGGACGGGCTTTTTGGAGTGTACATTGCGGAAGGCATCCGCTTTGGAATCGGCGGAGGTGGTGGAAGTGGTATGGGGCTCGGCGCGGTGTTCAGCGGTGCGGCTGCGAGTGGTGCTTCTGGTATTGGTGGCGGACGGCGTGGATTCTATGGCAGCGGAGAAGCGTAAGTGGTATCGACAACGCTTATTTATGTGCCACCAATGCTGAACACTTTCATCCAGATTCCTCTGGCGGCTGGCATCGGAAGACTCGGTCCAGGTGTATCGCTGGACAGGCGTGAACACCTATGTCGCGATGTGCGAAACCAACAGCGTGTCATTTGGTGGCGGCGATGGTCACCCAGGCCTGTGGCTGGACGGTGCACTCTTTGACGGGTCCAGCGCACGCTGCCCGACCTTCGCCAACGACATCCTCTGTGGTGCACCAAGACCCCGCAGTTTATCTCCGCCTGTGCGGCAAGGTGGCAATGGAGATGTTCCAGCGGACCTGCTTGGTGCATTCGAGGCGTTGTCGACAGGCACACCAGGCAAGGTCAAGACAGAATCCTTCGAGTGCGTTGGCGTAGAAGCATGGTTGATCGGAGAGGACTGATATCTGCGGTTGTGATGTTTGCATACTGGAGGATCATCATTTGTATATGTACTAAATCCCACTTCACGCACACATGGCTGGTTCTAGATCTGAGGCATGCGTGGACTGAATTCTCAGATGAGGTTCTGGTGCTTCAGTTCGAAATATCAAGGTGCGAGACGACTCAACGGCCAAGTTCGAACGCTCTTAGCCCTTTCGCCCGCAAATTCACCAGTTGCGACCTTGCGAGCTGACCGCACGAACTGATCTGGTGCGGAAGCTCCCTGAATAGCAGGAGCGGCCGGCGATCTTCCGGCTCCGCGTTTCGCAACTTGACCAGACTCCCTATCATTTCGTCCGACCGTCATGGGCATCTTTGACGTTCTCCTGAAGTTTGTCAACGCCATCTGCGGTGGGCAGAAGGTATGCCACGCTATTGCGCGCCTTGTAGCACGTGTCTCAGCGTCTGCTTCATGCATAGGCCGACCCTGAGCCGACGCCGCACCAGCCGATACCGCACCAACCGCAGACGCAGCCGAGTTCAGGGTATCCCGGTCAACAGAGGCCTCAGCAAGGATACAAACCGCCTCAGCAACAACCACAGCAACAACCACATGGCGGCACTTGGGGACAGGGCAAGCCACAACAGCACAAGCCACCACACCATGAACCGCAACGTCCCCAACCTCAGCACAGTGGTTCGTCAGGTGCACCAGTGCACCAGACGTATCACAAGTCAGACCGGACTCGTAATGAGAATATGGACAACCAGAACACGCCGTGGTATGTGGAGACGCGTGCCAAGGCGAACGCCGCTGGTGAGTGAGCTCGCGTGATTCGTGACGCATCGCCGGGCACGCGGACGATGTCGTACTCTTCATCTCTCGCTAGAAGTTCTTCTTATGCTAATTCTACGCGACCTCGGTTGTAGGCAATTCCATGGGTCGCTGTTTCGATGAATCAAAGCGCGCATACGAAGCTGGTGACGGCGCACGCGCAAAGCAGCTCAGCAACGAAGGCAAGGCGCACAAGGCTGAGATGGAGTCTCTTCACGCGCAAGCCGCCCAATGGATTTTCGTCGAAAACAATACCGACTCGCAGCCTGGTGAGGTCGACCTGCACGGTCTGTACGTCAAGGAGGCGATCCAGTATGCCGACAAGGCCATTCAAGAGGCGAAGGCGAGGGGAGAGACGACTGTGCGCCTGATCGTGGGCAAGGGAATGCATTCGAGGGATGGAAGAGGGAAACTCGGACCAGCAATTGAGCAGGTCATGGAGAAGTGAGTGGGCTGACTATAAAGGCGAGTCGATGTTGACAGTATGCTTTACAGGAACCAGTTGGAGGCTGAAATCGATCCTCGCAACTCCGGTGTCCTCATCGTGCACCTCGGAGGCTCGCCTCAGGGCGGCATGCGTGCAGGAGAGATTGAGCGCAGGTTGGAGAACGACCGCGAGGAGTGTGTCATCATGTGAAAACAGCCTGCTGTCCCAACAAATCTGTTTGTATGATCTATACCGACGGTAAATTGGATCTTGTTGTATTTCTTAGCTCGACGGAGACATGATCGAGATACAGCAAGCAGCACCCGCTCTTTCCAACTCTGTGGAAATCCTGACCAGAGAGCACTGTTGCGATGTTCAGCGCACTCCTTCACCGAATATGGATGCATGGTGCGTGTCTCAGCTGCATATTTGTTCCGCGTAACATCATGTGCCAGCACCGAATTTGCTCAGGCTAACGCGTGGAAAGTCAGGCCGGTGGCCAGCTTGTTTAGTGAAGTATATACGTCGGTTTGCTCATATTTCAAATAACATTACTCTCTCTCTTTCTCGCAGTCAAATCAGATTCAGATGAACCAGGTATATGACTAACTGATAACTGGCTCAGGATATTCTCGCAGCGGTCGGGGTTTCACTTTAAAGTCCGATGCTTTGGTCACGCACGAGGTTCTTTCACAACATCACTGTTGCATTAATACATCTTGGCAATTACAGGACAGTACAATTCATTCGGGAGAGGCATATTTAGTGCTTCTCGAGGCCGAGGGCGTGCTTGGCCTTGTCCATGAGCGACGAGTTGTTGTTCGTCACCTGGCCGCCATGTGCGCTTGTGCCAGTAAGGCTGTCGGAAGCCTTCTGGGTGTAGCTCTTCTCGCCCTGGGGCTGCATGGAGCCGGCCAAGTTATCAAGCTTGCCCTGCAGAACAGACGGCAAACATCAGCATAATGCGTGGGATATGTATAGAGTGATAAACACGCACCTGCGCCTTGTCACCGACATGTTCAGAGGTGGTCTTGTGAGTATCGGGCTTGATAGCAGCTCCGACCTTGTCACCGAGGCTCTATGAGAAGTAAACCGCGAGGTCAGTGTTGCGGCGGCAGGTACCGGGCAAAGCCACGAACCTGGCGTCCGAGATCAGACATGATGGATTGAGTTGAGTGGGAGAGTGAGGTCGTAAAAGTCGTTAGAAAGGTGATTGTGCTGAAAGTTGGATCATCACACTCGTGTTTTATACTGCACGGAGCAGCAAATGTCTACGTCACTATGACATGTGGTGACGGAATAAGCTGGGGCATCATGGCCTCCACAACTCAGCCATCGTGGCGAGATCTCGGATATCAGACGAACCGCAGAAGGCAATCCGCGAAGCAACTTAGCCGGGACGAGCACGACTGGTACTGGAGGGTGACTTGATAGAACTGACGACGTTGCATCCAGCAGCACTGAAACACCGGCTTGCTCGACCACAATTCCCGAGGACAGAACTCCCGCACTGAGTGGGGCACAGGCCGTGGTGCTGTGGAGACATGCAGGGTTTATAGAATCACAAGCCCAAGTGATCCATAATGGTTGGTGGCGCGCAGTGTCACAGAGGCGCCACTGTTGCTTGTGGCAACCTGCTCGCTGCCGCTCAGAAATCTTGTCATCGGCCGAGAATTCTGATCTGCGTCATAGTCTCAACCAGGATGTACGAGATATTTCTTAGACTGCGAGAGTTTTGTAGTGATCTTCAAGTGAAATATGGCCCGTCGGCTCATTGATTCGCCCAGTTAACTGCAGAAATAGAGCTCATGTCAAAATGGGAGTTTTTGTCACAACCTCGTGGCGTTGCCAGGAGTGGGTGTGAGTAGCACATCCGTTTGAAACAGACGATGCACGTGAACACCGGATTGAGCCGGCACAGAACTCCGCCGCTTCTTAGACTCTTGGTGCGCAGCCATGCTGCGCGCATTTCATCCCGACCTCGATGCGCTTCATAACAGAGCGCCCCTTTCATCCAAGACGCCCGGGCGGGCGCTGCTTCAGACCAAGTCGCAGCTGAACGCCGAAAACAGAGCTGGTCCTCTGTCTGTTGGTCTCAAGGGCAAGCGCGTCACGCTCGCCCCTCAGATACCAGCCACTACAAGTATGTGACTGTATCAAATGTAAATTTCTGTGCCGCTGCTGATAGTGCACTGTCAGATGGCAAACCTGTACCCAAGACGGCAAACCGAATCGGCGCTCTGCACGACAAGACGCCGTTCGTCAACCGACAGATGCAAACTCCAGCACATGGGACCAAAAAGCAACTTGTTCTTGCTACGCCGCTTCAACAGGTCCAGGAGCGCACTCCGCCTTCTGCTAAATCGTTGCCCAGTGCCACACGAACCCGCCTCCGCATGCCGCACAACTTGTTCGAGACCCCTGCAGTAAATGGCAACCCTTGGGACGTCAGTGAAGGAAGCATAGAGCTCCAAGGCCCTGCTGCAGTATCCCCGAGTACGACGTCCAATGCGCCCGAGGACTTCGACGATATCGAGTACATGCCGCCAACTGCCATTAGTCAGTTTTCCTCTATTGTTTCTTCATCGGCTAATACAAGCGCGTAATAGTGCCAGAATATGACCCACCATTCGAGTTACCCGACTATGCGAGACTTGGTGCAGACCTCAAAACTGTGGCGCATCTCGCCAGGTTCCCAGACGAGAACGTCCACGACCCGCACAATGACTTCAATATCCATGTTTTCATGCCTCCCACTCCTCCAAAGTCCTTGCTTCTATCCTCCAATGATTCTGGTTCGTTACAGCTTGCCAGAAGTAACAAGTTGACTTTCGCTCACTCGTCGACAGACAGCGATCTGGAGTTGTTCCCCAACCTGCGACGAGTACAGGCTGACTCGCTTCGCGTTCGCGGAGCGTCTGCGAAGATGACGAGCACGCAAATACGGACGTCTCGCATCCTTCAGAAAGCTTCTGCAAGCCAAACACGTCCTGTACACACAACTTCAGGACACAAGCCATCCACAGACAGCAGGCCCACCGCCGCAACAACTCGAGCGCCTTCTCGGATGTTGTCGCGTCCAACAGCACCTACACCTGGCCGACAAGCCCCGGCTGCTCCAGTGGCTGCTCCATTGAAGGCAGCGCGAATAGTAACCGCTGCACCTATAACCCGTCGTGCGACCGTTCGGTCTCCGGCAACTGCTGCACCCCAGCCAACAGTTTTACGGGCCGCTGGACGACTTACGCATGTACGCACCGCATCCAGTCCGAGCGTCATCCAGCGAACGCAGGCTTCGGCTCCAACTGTGGCGACGCGATCGACTCGCATGAGGTCGGCGTCCTCGGCCAGTGCGATGTCGCACCTGAATAAAGCTGTTGCCGCGAAGCGTCCACCACTGGACATAGTTTTGCAGGTCACTTCGGTCACTGAAGAAGACGTAGCTGACTTTATTCTCAACGCGGATTAATGATATTCCCTGTTGACCGCAGTCGCTTGCTGGTTTCTCGCCTCCCCGGCCCACGCTCCCTCTTTTTGTCTCCAACTGTAATGCCAATAACTGGCCTCACAATGTATAACACTACCTCTACGGGCCCTATTGCTTGCTTGCATGCCTCAATACGATGTTCATTTTATGCCAAAAAGCACTCGGATCTTCAGGTCTTTAGCCACGGTCGTGAGTATTGGAGTTTTATTTGTGGTCTAATTAGGTGTTGCATTCGAAGTTGTGAGCACCGGTGCGCCATCTGGAGCTCGCGCCAGCATTCGCGTCACGACTGATCGTCAATAACTCAAACGTTGAAGCCAAAGCCCGCCATACAGGCCTTGTGTTGCGCGACCAGGTCTCTGCACTTCTCGTCCGCGGCGTCGCCGTTGTTCAGGAAGCACTCGTCGCGCGCAGACTTTGTGTCAGGGCATGCGCAACACCTAGCGATGAGGAGCACGTCAGTAGGTCGTACTCACTAGCTCGCACTACCGAGAGGTAGCACGCACGGTTTCAAGCCTTTGGGGTTGAGAGGATTCTGTGCAGGATCGGCGGGATTGTACTTGGCCTTGGGTGCGACAACTGAGCAGGCGTCGCCTGCAGCTGCAGGTGCAGCTGACCAATTCCACCAACCCATCGTGAAAAGTTCTGCGTAACGAGTCTACGGTTGATGCAGCTTCGCAAGGCGTGCGAAATATCTCCTCGTGTTTAAGACGAGCGAACGCGCTCTGCAGCCGAATGAAGATGAAAGGAAAAGGTTGGGCTGCTGAGTAACACGGGTCGAGGCTCCGGCACACCTCAATTGTTACCCATTCCATATTCAGACTGCGGAACGGGTCTTGGTCGCAAGATTATACAGTGACAGTGACTAAACTCAGGGCTACTGATTGAGCTCGCGATATTATCTTCCGCGGAGTGGTGATGGCACCTGCATCAGTGAGCGGTTCGGGTCGGCTTCATATCGACCCGGACTTGCGGACAAGTTCCAATCCAACGTTGGCAAGCAAGATCAAAAGAGTGAGAGATCGCAAGACTGGTTTAAAGGACCAAGAATTGTGATCAAGATGGATAGTTGGACAAGGCGCTAATAGCCTCGACATTGACTAAACGTTTGCGTGAAGTGCGTAGTCGAGGCCGGTGAGTTCGAGTTGGCGCTGCCCTCTCCCACCGCTCCCCTCAAGCAAGTAGCATGAGCTCACAAACGTATATGTAGCAATTACAACGCAGATTGCATACATTCTCAGGGCAGACATTGTGAATAATACTGATTTTGTGCGCGACACGTCCACCCAGTAGGGCATGTAGTCGGCCCTGTCCATTCCGAGCCGGCGCACTGACCGTACGCAGGAGCAGTACCGCTTCCTCCTCCCAGGGAGGTTGTCGCATTTGCTAGTTGAGCATTGATGTTGCTCACGCGCACGATGCTGTTGCTCGCGACATTGCTCGTGACGATCTGCAGTGCCTGGAATTCTGTGCCCGCAGGTACGCCATCCGGGTGGCACAGTTGGCTGCCGTACTGTGCCATGAGCTGCTTGAAGTCAAGCGACACATGTGTTTGGACGCCCTCTGCAACGGCGGCGAGAGCGATCATCAGGCGGCACCCTGGGGGATTGGTGGTCGTTTCGCTCCACGGAAGCGACCGATTCGTCGGATTGAAATGGTTGATGCTGAGAACGTTTGTGCGACCTTTCTGGGTGCCATCAGGGTACCAATAGATCCAGTCCGTTGTGAGATACCGCCGCTGGTATGGGCACTTGGCCGCCGGAGCAAGAGCGCTCGAGTCCCGTTCAATGAGTACGTCGAATTCAACGACGAAGTGAGAGGCAAGGTCGAGGGTGTTGAAGACTCCGTCCGATCGACGATACTTGATGAACGAGCTCGCATACCACTCGTAGCTGAAGGTGACCTCGCGAAGGTCGCAATCTGCGAAGTCGCGTGCACTGTTGCGGAGCGAGACTGTGATCGGCGAGCCACTCCCACCAGTAAGGTTCGCGCCGTACCCAGGCGTGGCACCGAGCTGCGATGCGCCGCCGTTAGCGGGCTGATAATAGTAACCGTACGTATCGAAGCGCCACGTTGGGCAGACAGGGCGACCATTAATTGTTTGACCGAAGCTGGCGCAGTTGTCGTCAATGCGGTCCGTCGTTTGAAACGGGGCACATTCTGTGCCTTTGTCTGGGTTTGGGTTGAGTCCACCGCCACCTTCCTCGTACCAGATGTAGCAGCGGTAGCGCGGACCCGGGTCATAGAGAACCGAGACGCCATTGACTGGAATAACACTTTGAGCCCAGGCCCTGCCATGGAACAGCGAGCACACGAGCAGCAGAGAAGTGAGGAGAGTCATGCTGGCTGTGTCGGTGCAGGATGTGGATCTCGCCCCTGGTATCTCGCAAAGCCTTTATCACTGGACGATTGAGGTGCGTCCCCTCACCGCAGTGAATTTCGGAGCAGAATACATGGGAAGATGACGTCAACAAGTGTCGAGGCGAGGCGAGAAACAAGAGGGCAGAAGCCTTAGTTGGAAGTGTGTGAGGACAGCCAGCACATCGCGTTCTAAGTCCGCCGTCTGCAACTCTTCTCTGCTCCACTGCGTTTGATCAACATCTCTTCTTCGGGCTCGATTCCAGTTGTTATGTTGTACACGCTGCGCTGCAGTCATCGGGAAATCATACAGCCTAGACTTCCACAGGATAAATCATCAGTTGACGACATGTTTGTGGCCTCGGGGCATTGTTTCACAACAACGTACGAATTGCAGAATATACACTCTTCTTCCGTTCCGTCCAAAGTGTGCTGGCATTTTCAGGGGCTGGAAATCCCCCACGGAACCATAATCATCCCGCAATGAGGGCGGCTGCTCCGAGCGCGGACCTGCAACACCCCGCACTCTGCAACGACGCGCCACCGGCTTATGCAGGATCAGTCTACCGCCTTGGTGCTGAGCTAAGCTCTGTACCAGCGCGCCCCGCATGCGATCGCGGAGTTCAACTTGCTGTCGAGGAGATACTCCTCGTTCAGCGGGATAGCACCGCGTTCGCCTCGCGGCCGATTACTACAAGTACCTCCCGCGGTCGCTCTGCATCACGGCAAACTCACCATGATGACATTAACCTCGACCTACATTCACTATCCCATCGTTCGCAAGCTCGAGCGGCTCGAGCTACGACAAGGTCGATTGGAGAGTCTTGCCGGCGGGTCGACACGACGAGAGCAGGTCCATGCCCAGCTTCAACGGTACGTAGTTGAATCCGCAGCTTCAATCCTGATCCCTAACTGAGCCGTGGACAGGTCGAGTGACTATGCTGTATGCATGTTCACCTAGTTTGGAGGCATGCCTTAGCTAATGGTAGCTTGCAGGCAATCATGCAGGATGGCAGCCGTGTGGCGAAAGTTGTGGCGGCAGTACCTGCTATGATTCATAACTCGATGGCACATTACCACATTCGCGTAAGCTCTGGATTGTTTTGTATTCAATGCGTGATACTGATGGTTCATGGTCACAGAGGGAAGAGCAGTCGCTTCGAAGGCAAATGAAAGAGGCGGAAGGCGGAACTGAGGTCGAGGAGGATATTACCGCCCAGGCAGTGGATATTGACTCGGAGATGCTGCTTACATCATCATGTATTCGTTCCAGTTAACACTGTATGATTAATAATCGAAACTGTTCTCGCGATTTCGTGAAGCCGGAGCATCCTTCAAAGTCCGACCTGCGTCTCTGCCACTTTGTCCTCACTTTCTCCCTTGACGCGACTCTCGTCATGGCCTCTCATCTCGCAAACATCTTTGGCACTGGTATGTATCAAGTATTCAACGCGCGGCTGCATCGACTGACCTATTCTGACAGAACAGGACCGCGTGAACTGCTCATTCTACTACAAAGTGCGTGCTTCGCAGTCTCGCACAGGCCCTGCGCACAAGAACTGACAACTATGACCCCTAGATTGGTGCATGCCGCCATGGTGATCGGTGCTCCCGAAAGCACATCAAGCCGCCTTTCTCGCAGACCATCCTCCTTCCGAACGTGTATCACAACCCAGCGCATGACCCAGGCTGCAAAATGACTCCCGCAGAGCTCCAGCAAGGCTTTGACGCGATCTATGAGGATCTTTTCATGTACGTGTACCTGCGCGCCTTTCAGCTGCTCTCAGAACCTGTGTGCTGACCAGAACGCGCGCATGTAGAGAATTGTGCAAGTTTGGCCACCTCCTGGAGCTGCATGTGTGCGACAATGTCGGCGACCATCTTATAGGCAACGTCTATGCTCGTTATGAGTGGGAGACCGAAGCTCAAAAAGCCGTAGACAGCCTCAACACGCGTTGGTATGCAGGTGCGTCTCTCGTCCTGTAACTCATTCATTAGCTCCACAAGTTAACGCCACCACTTTCCGTTCTGCACAGGTCGTCCTCTGTACGCTGAGCTTTCGCCCGTCACAGACTTCCGGGAAGCATGCTGCCGCCAGAATGAAAACGGCGAGTGCAACCGTGGCGGTTTCTGCAACTTCATGCACCTGCGTAATGCGAGCAAAGAGCTCGTGTCGTCACTGCGCGCGTCGCAGCGCCTCGAGCGTAGGCTTAACCCTTCAGCGCAGGAGTCCGGTGGTGGCGGCTGGGAGCCGGGCAGTCGCAGCAAGAACGGCGCCAGCAGCAGCAGCAGGCAGCGTAGTGCCAGCCCGAAGCGGCGCGACTGGGAGTCCCGGGGTTAAGCGTGACCGTTTTTTGAGCAGGTCTAAGTGTACACTACTTTACAAAGTCAAGGCAATGCTACATCCAGGTTAGCTATGCGGTTAAGTAAATGCAATGATGCCTAAGATGTCTGAATGAGTCTCCGTGGTCTCCGTTTACGCTGAGTCTTGCCACCTGTGACTGGTGGCTTCTGTGTTCGTGCATCCTTGGGCTTCGTGTCGGGTCGCTTGTGGATCTTGAGAAAGTTCTCCTCGGCCACATTGTCTGGTCGTGCGAGGTTCAAGTGGGCTTCAAGCGTCGAAAGTTGCTCCTTTAGCAAATTGGTGGTATCGGCGGTGTTGGAGCTCGGAGGACCAGCGAGCCGCAGCTTCATTGCCTTCAAAAGCACCTTAGGCTGCTGGTATTGCTCTATCATCTGCAGGGCTTGTGCCGTGACATTGGGACGACCAACGCGACGACCACATTCCAGAACAGCTACGAAAACCCAGTCGTCCTCTGCAGTTGGATGGCCGTAGGCTTGGAGTCCGCTGACGGCGGCTTCAAGCGCGTTGTGCTGCGCCATGCACTTGATCCAGGCCATGCGGACGGGTCGCGAAGGAATTGTCCCGCGAGATGTGGCGTCTAGGAGAAGGTCGCATGCGGTCCGTAGTTGAGTGAGATCGGAAGTTGGATTGCGTGGAGTGCATGTGGTGAGCATTTCCAGCAGCAGACCATTGGCGATATCTACTGAATTCTCAGAATGCCGCTGAGAGCTGGGGCGGTCTGGCCGCCGTAGAGCGCAGTGAAGCCGGACAATCGCGGTTATCAGCGCGGTATGGGTAGCATGATCGGTTCGAAGCTGCTCAGCCAGCTGCTCGCAGGCCTGCTGAGCGGCGGCAAGGTTGTTGAGATGAGATTTGACTGCGTTCTTTGAAACCATTTTGCTATAACGCTCAACAGAGAGGAGGTGAGTGGCAAAGGTATGGCTTTCTAGCAACGTGCAGGCGGCCTGGCCGTGAAGATGCCGTGGCACATGCTGCAGGAATTTGTGGAAGATATCGACCGGCGGGGAGAAACTATTCGTGAACCTCGTGAAGCAGAAGATCTTCCAGAGGTCGGGAATGTGGGACGCGACGGCCTCGCCATACTGGCGGATGTACTGGAACAGGACGGCAAATGCAGTGACATGGTCATGTTGCATCCACATATTGACGAGAACCCGTTCGAAGTGGCGTTCTGGATGTATCCTGCAGCGAAAGGCACCGATAGATGGTCGCAGCTGCACCAGAAGGTCGCGTCTCATGGGGAGTTCGGGGTACATGTGCGCAGCAAGGAGAACACGACGCCAGCTCCAGTCGGTCTGAATACGGCGCCAGTGTGGCCACCGCTGGAACTTGCGGCGGTGCGGTGGATCCGGAAAGATAGAGATAACGGTACGCAGTTCACCAATGAACAAAGTACGCAGGGCCTGGAGGATTTGGACTGCAGACCCAACTGACGGCACGGCCCGTGACAACGCGACAACTCGCTCGTAATTCTCTGCGAATTCGGTCGGTTTATGCGGTGGAGCGGCTAGCTCGTTGCGTATGGCAGCGACGTGGATCGGCGCGAGGTGCCTGCTCCTGTTGAGCCGTAGCCCAGCACCAAGCGTCTGCAGCTGTTCGTCGTCGGGTCTGAGCTCGCCTAGTACTGCGACAGGTGTGCGTCCATCTGCCGGATATCCCTTGTAGACGATGATACGGGCGTACTTGAGCACGGTGCGAAAGGACTGCTTCTGCTTCCTGCGCATGCGCTGGATGTGGTCCCACGCATTCTGGTGTGGCACATCTGGTCGGTTGGCCGCTCGACGGCGCATGCTCGCCGTGAAAGCGGTGATGCGAGCTCCGAGCGGCCGCTGCATCACTCGGAAGTCTAGAGTTGCAAAATAAGAGAGGGAGAGGTGAGGAACGCGATTTAGCAGTCCGCCACGGCGCGAAATTTTGGACTTGCACTCTCGCCAGCCATGCTTTCGCGCTCGTCATCCACCGCAGCCGCGCGAATAGCCTCCTCGTCGCGCCCTGCGCTGCTGCCTCTTTCTCCATTCCGCGTGCATGTTCTTTCCTCAGGCACGATGACGAGGATAGCAGCGCGCAGCCTCATCACTTCGTCCAACGAGCAGCATCCAATCCCGGTACCGCCGTCCGGCGAGCATCCCAACACGTTCCTCTTTGCCAAAAACGGCCTCAGGCGTCCATTTCATCCCATCATCAGCACTCGTACAAGCGATGGAGGCAACTGGAATAAGGACTTGGATGGGTGGGCTGAAGCGGGCAACCTCGTCGCCACGCTCGAAACTGCAGCCAAGATGCAAGCTGCTGGCGTAACCCCCAACCAAGGAACATACAATGCCATTATCAAAGCATGTGCGAAGCACTGTCGGTACGAAGAGGCGATGGTGTTCTATGAAGACATGCAGCGCTTAGGCATTGCGCCGAACACCCAGACTTTTAATTCTCTACTCGAGGTGTGTATGATCTCCTTTCAACGAAACTTCACCTTCTAATCCATCTCTCCGAACCCTACTCAAGGCTGCTCACAACTGTGACAACCAGCGGGTTGACTTTATTCTCGATCTCATGCGCCAAACAGAAACGCCTATGGATGCGAGCACCTTTCAGCAACTCATCCACCGCCACGTATTACGGCAAGAGCTTGAGATGTGTATCCAGCGGCTGGAGGATATGATCCACTGGGGAGTTGGTCCGCTACTCGTTACCATTGAGGCCGTCGTTCGGCTGGCTGGTGAGCTGCAGAACCCGCGGCTCGCGCACACATTGGCGGTAACATATGAGGCACAATCGACCCGCGGGCTGGATGCGCACAGTTGGATGAACATTCTCATTGGCTCTGCGGAGATGCTCTATGTACGTTCACGTCGTGGAGAGAGTACAAGGGGAATACGATGCTGACGAAGGTCATCTATAGCCTGAAGGTACTGAAGCCGCTTGGGATAAGATTAAAGAGCACAACATTGCTCCCGACGAAGGACTCTGTGTCGCCGTATTGAATTGCGCTGCCCGCCACGGTCGGCCCGAGCTCGCCTCGCTCGCCATTGAACAGTTGCAACTCATGGGCACCCGCCAGCAAGAACATCATTTCGCACCGCTCGTCGATTCATTCGTCGTCGCCGACCAGCTCAAAAGCGCACTGCAGACACTGACATTCATGCGCTCACTTGGCGTTGTTCCAACACTGAAAACCGCGTCTAAGATCTTAGAACACATCAGCGCTGGCGCCGGGTTCGACAAGACGGACGAGGCATTCAACATGCTGTACGACCTTCAGGACGAGGGCACTGTGGTCGATATCGTTGCGATGAACGTCGTCGTGGCGGCCGCAGCAAGGAAAGGTGATCTCGCGCGGGCAGTTGGCATCTACACTGCGGCCGATGATTGGAAGCTCAAACCGGACGCTGAAACGTTCAAAATTGTGCTTCGTGCGTGCTTGCAGCAAGGCAAGCCCGAGCATGTCTCGCGCATTGTGGAGCACATGGACAAGAAAGGCATCAAGGCCGATGCGGAGGTGCACGAGACGCTGATCTTGCTCGAGCTCAAGGCGAAGGATCGCCACTACGAGGACGCGTTTTGGCGCCTGGAGGAGATGAAGAAGGCAGGTTTTAAACCGCCAGCGAAGGTTTATGAGTCCATCGCGGAGGTCTGTCTTTCCAACAATGACACGCGGCACGAGCTCGTGGTGGACGAGATGACGCAGCAAGGCTACCCGATCTCGGAGCGACTAGCAGAATGGCTCGAGAAACGGACTGCACCGCAGGAGAAGGTGAAAATCCAGGGCAACCGACCAGATTTCCTTGATGGCTGAACTCGCTAGATATTTCAACCTTGTAAGATATTTCAAGCGACGATTTCATTTTATGATACATCAAGAATATGAGGCCGTACTTTACGGTCTATAGATCAGCGGAGGGAGCGTGAGTGATGATATGCGTCCAAAAAAAAAGGCCAAATGAGTCTGGAGCTCAACCGAACAGAGGGATAGGGAACCCGGACGAGGTGTAGAGGTGGTCCATGAGATCGTTAAAAAAGCGCGGCATCGTCGATTCTGAACGAGGAACAGAGGGCGGAGGGCCGTTATCAACGACCTTGAGGCGATTCGGGTTCATCGTCGCCAGCTGCTCGCGCTCGCGAGGAGGGCCGCCATAACAGTGCTCGAGCTTGAGGATACGCAGCGGCTCAAGTGATGTTTCGGGAATCAGGTTGCGTGTCTTGATGACCTTGGCCAGCCTGTTGATATTGACCTCGGTGTGGACGAACGTGAGCTCACGCAGATGCGGTAAGAACGGTTTGTGTCCACTGGTTGCCTTGATGCGTGAGCTGAGCGCTTTGTATAGCGCAATGGGCAGATTACTACCGCCCAGAGTAAAGTTCTTGAGATGATCGCACTGCCGAAGGATGCGAAGGAGGTGTTTACTGGTCATTTCGGAGTCGATGAGACGGAGCGATTCCAGCTGTGGCTTGGACGAGAGCGAGAAGAAATTGTTGATGGCGGCGCCAATGAGTTCGATGCGCCCAACGAGTTCAATTACTGCTTCGTCGATTTCAACGTCGTCCAAAGTGAGACCGGCGAGTGCACTAGTGTCGAGCATGTCACTGATCGACAACGAACGCAGGTTGGGAGTCCTCAGCGAGCCGAGGAGTCCCAGCGAGTGACCAGAACCTATGAGGTCGACGATGGTGAGCTCGGACAGCGTGGGGAGCAAGATAATGGCGGTTCCCAGCTGAATGTCCTCCCATTTGACGAGCTTCAGACTGCGCAAGTTGGGTAGCTTTTCGAAGAGACACTTCAAGTTTGATGACGAGGTATTGAAATGGCCGAGAGATAAGGTCGTTAGCCCCGTGAATGGAAAGTCGAAATGACGGACGACATCCATGGGTATGGTCGCATGCTGAAGACGCAGCTCGCGGAGTTCGGGAGCTGGGTAAAATGCTGTGGCGAATGGTTTGAAGACGTCGTTGGAGCCATGATATGTGCAGTCGATGACGAGTTCAAATTTGCGTAGCATGGGAGCAGGACCGGAGAGCTGTTCAAAAGCAGCGTTCGCCGTATCGAAGGACTCGGCGTTAAAGGTCAAAGACTGGATCCGGTGCTGATGTTTGGCTACCTCGCACATGAGTTGCTTGGTCGGCTTGAGATGGCCCTTGGAACCTCTACGTGGGGGCATCGGTAGAGAGATATGAAGCGGAAGAGCACCGGAGCGACTGAGGTAGATTTTGCTTAGGTTGATGGCGTGCTTGCGATCGACATAGATAGTCAAGTGGGTCCACAATGAGGGAGAAATTAGCATCGCGGTTCGGAAGATTTTGCTCGTTGAAGCCATGACAAAAATAAACCCTTCGTCTTCAATGGCAAATTGGGCGACGGCGGCAAGAAGCTCCCAGGGTAAACGCCTCACGGGCGCGATCTTGAATCTATTGGCGGTGACCCGATTGCGTACAGCGCTCAGCTCGATCAACAGCTCGTCGATGCGCGCCTCGTCGGTGGCAATGGCACGCAGAATAAGCTGCGTCTGCGATCCGTCTGGAATGTCGGCGTAAGACATTGTCCTTTAGGAGGAGAGGAGGAGGGAGAAGAAAAAGGGAATGCGAGCCACCGGGAACAGCCGAGCCCATCTTGCGCACGACCACCACCACACCAAACACCGATTGGGTCGCAACATCTATCTGCACTCATCGGATCTAGCGCACGCGGCAATCTGCAACTGATTGGACCCGCGCACTGGTTGAGACAGCACACTCACCAGGAGAGCTTGGACCCAACCTCTTGAGCAACAAGCAACACACGACGCGCGCAACCACAGCATTATGTCACTCGAAAGTATGCGTGCCAATTTGGCTCGTGTTATTCTATCGATACTTATGTGCTGCGTTGGAACTTGCAGTCGACAAAGAGAGCTCAGACCCGGCCCAGGGCCCCGAGGCCCGGGTCAAGGCGTCCACAAGGGCCACTGCGCAAGTAACACAGCTGCGCACTCAAGTAAGTATTGATCTGTGCCGTGTGTGGCTGGTTGGAACCTTTCTCATCTGTGACGGAGGATCCCGTGTCACGTGACCCAGCCAGCAATCCCGCCGCGCGCCTGCAACAGCTGGAGAAGAAGCTTGACCAGCTCCAACGGGTTCACGACGATGGAAAAAAAGCTGTGAGTCATCTCCATCAGGAATCATACCACTGTGGCTCACTGCCCAGCCATAGCATGAGAAGAAACTTGCGGAACAAGCAGAGGCACACTTACATGCGAAACGTCAGCTCGAAAGCCAGCTGCACGATGCAAAAAAGCAGATATCTGCGCTGCAAACAGATATCCGTCAGATGCGATCTAAAGTTACTGAGACCGACCGCGCCGAGTCCATCCGTGCAAAGGAGCGACAGAAACGCGATGAGGCCGAGGCGAAACTGAAGGACGCCCGCTCAGCCTCCGAAGCGGCTCTAGCACAGGCAAAGAAACAGGTCGCACACCTCACGACGGATCTGGAGAATACTGCAGCGCAGGTGGGGGTAAAGGAACTAGAGCTAAAGGATGTGAAAGAACTTGCCGATGCGAGGTTGGTGTCGCTGCAGGTAGTCGCGCAACAATTCGGCAGAATGGTAGCAACCACGGTGGCGAAGCGACAGTACGAGACTTTGTCAGTGACAGCCACTGCACACAAACTTCGTGCTGTACGGCTAGAACGCAAGCTTGCCGACCGCGACGCGCAGAACCACGAGCTCGTTCAGCTGGTGCGGAGTATGGAGAGTGACCGACGTTCTATTCTCGCCAGCCTTGACGCCTCCCAACGGGCACTTCTTTGGGCTCGGTCCCTCAATGAGCAGCACTATCTCGACGTTGCAAGGTGGAAGGACGTATTCAGGTCTCAGCCAAACGAGCTTTCAGTTGCAGAATGGCAGCTAGCGGACCTACTAGAGCGTCAGCGGCAGCAAGAAGTCGAGCTACTGTCAGCAAAATCCGACCTGGCACTGGCTGACGAGCGCCGTTCTCAAGCACACAGTGTGGCGCTAACGCTGCTTTCTCTCGTCGAGCAGCACCAAGTCACCCTCGCTGGCCACGACGCCACACTCGGATCCCTTGCTGCGCAACGCTCCGACCTACAAGCAGAGCGCGATGTTGCTGTCAACAAGATAGCTGATCTAGAGAAGCGTACGCGACACGCCGAGCTCGAGGAGGCGCATTGGAAGACTGCAACCTCCGAGGCAGAGAAACGCGTGCAGGCAGAGGAGACGAAGTGGGAGGGGGTACTCAATGCAGAGAAGGCCAATGCAAAGAAGCTGTTGGCCGCGATTCAGCAAGGGAAGTTGAGAGAACAGCTGCTTGAAGCCGATGTCGATACGTGCGTTCACGGTTCTATGCCTCACAATCCGCTTGCGATCTTTCGAGCTGACAAGTAGGGTCTTGCAGGCTGAGAAAATCCCTCGATGACGCAACAACTTACGAACAACTTTACGAGGAGCTCTTACATGAGATGCGTGGCCTTGTCGCACGAGGATCGCTTGCCGAAGCCGAGGCTGAACGTCTCAGCAAGTTCAATGCCGAGATCCTTTCGCACACCAACCCACAACAGAAGATTATGTATCTTGACAGGATACGTAGGCAGCTTGCCGACACTCAGCAGGTGAGTTATGTGCTTACTCTGCTACTTGCTGCTTGGAAGTGCTGACATGACTGATAGCAACTCATCCTGTGTTCGCGTGACAAGGACGAACTGGAAAGTGCGAACGCGGCCCTTGAGCATGAACTCGAGCTATACAAGTCTGTGCGACGAGACGCAACTAAGGCGCGGTCCGGCATGACACGAGTTGGGAGGCTTCCTACTCTGGATGAACCGAATGGCGCCAGTTACCATGCCCCTAGCCGAATTTAGGTAAACTTCTTTGGGTGGCCAATCTGTAGTACTCTTTGTTGTTGCTTTGTATCTCTCGCTGTCGTAATCCTCGTTTTACTAACCATTCTCTCAGCCTGACGAATTAACGATCTCTCATGACTCTTTGTATGTAACACCATGTTCGTTCTCATCGCGACTGTCTAGTGTCGAGTTTTGTACACAAAGATGCAAGCATTACAGGCAGATATAGTGACCAAGATTCAGACCTACATCAGAATCCCGACGCGTTCACGCGCACCATCTCCAGCTTCTTCAAGACCTCGCCCACTGTCCGATCCAACTCGCCCGCGACATTTGCTTGCCGTCCAGGTGGTAGCCTCGCGAAGAACTCGCACAGGTCACCATCGACGACAGCTTTGACGGGCACATAGTACCCTCGGTACGACAGCATGTCCCGGCCGACGAGGCTGAGGTTCTCCGAGCGCATGTGCTGCTCGAGTGTCGTGAAGAAATCAACGTCCTCCTTTGATATGAATGGCACGAGCATGCCGATTGTCCCATGGAGCCCGAAGTAGACGATGACCTCGCGCCCACCCGGAACCAGCGCTGAGCGGTGCAGTGAGGTGATGATATCTCCAACGTGGAAGTGCGAGAGTGTGGTTGACTTGTGCGCTGCACCCATGAACATGCTCTTCTCATGCAATAGGCCGGCGCCAGTTGGGTCTTCGTCGATGAGATTGCTGACATGCTCTGAGATGCGATTGACGAATACGTTGCCGAACTTGTCGGCTGCACAGACCGTGTTGTAGTCAAGCATGACCTGGGCGGTTGTCCAGCGCTGTTGAGTGTCATCCGCAAAGACAAGAAGGCGGTTTTCTGGCGCCTTGTACACGCAGTAGAACAGCGACTGTTGTCCGTCGCCAACAATAATACGGGATCCTTGTGTTGTCAAGGATGTAATGGCCGTCATGAGCATCTGAGGTGGTGTCAGATTCAGGGTGAGTACGGAAAAAAGCTTATGGCGTACCTTTGTTTCCGCCTTGCGTAAGAGCTTCTTCCTGCCAATGTCGTAGATGCGCAAGGACGCGCCAATACCCGCAACCAGCTTGCCCTGGAATGGCAGCAAGGACAGCGGCACGTCGTCGGTCTCGGTCTGGGAGTAGGTTGTCAGCCCACCTAGAGGCCATCGCATAGAGACAACGCACTTTATGCAAGAGCTCCAGGTTCCGACCTTCATCCAACAGCTTGTACGTCCTCAGGTAGCCCATGGTACAGCTTCTAGGCGCAAGGAATGTGTCCTTCGCCGTACCGACGACCAATAGAAGCTCGCCATCGCGAGCCGCGAAAGGCACCAACGCCAGTGAGAACGCCGCCTCGTTGTTATCGAGATCGATGCGAAGGAGCGTAGATAACTGTATTTATTGTTAAGGAGATGAGTCGGGCAGCGGTGAGACCGCGACGTACCTCAACCGGGTTCAAGATTCGGATGCATGACGCCCAAATACCAGCAGGTGCGCGAGGATAGCCGAACACATCAGGAGGCAACTCGAGCACCTCACGGTCGTACTTCTTCAGATCCGGGTCACCTAGCGCAGTGTTGATTGCGTCGTGGCCGTATACGCGGTGATCTGCCTCGGCCACATAGAAGAGCCCGCTCTTCGGGTGCACGGCGATCTCACGCGGTGTGTGTGACAGCGGGAGGACTTCATGCTTCAGTCGCTGTGAGACATCAGGAAGTTGGAAGATCCTACGTGCATGTCAGCGGTAGTTGCACGCAATATAAACGCAAGGGCGTACTTGATTGTGCTCCCGCGAAGACCAATGAAGCCGTTCGGGCAGAGACTTGCCGTGAAGCCACTCACGTAGTCCAAAGGATCAAAGATCAACGGAGTCAGGCGCAACGAGTCCTGATGCACGTAGTTCAGCCACATGCGCGATGACAACGCCAATAGCGCCGGTTTTCCTGCAACAATGACACGTTTGAGACGAATAGGTCGTGTCCCGAGGAACCTATTGATAAAGTCAACGAGCCGCATCCATCAAGCACGGACGGACGCACCGCGTCCGCGTATCTGTCAATTCGCCAGAGACCGGGTCCAGAATCGTGCGGAGGAACAGACCGTTGGTCAAGCCGATGTTCACAAACAGCGTCGCGTGCGTCTTGTTGATCGCAGAATCGACCATCTCGACGATGCAGATGGCGGACGGAGGGGCGGTCAAGGCTTGCAAGCTGATTGTCTCGAGGGTGTTGTCTGGGTCGAGCGAGATAATCCGGACAGTCTGGTCTTCGCACCCAACAGCCTGAGGGACGAATATTCAGTCAACCAAGACCGGTGAAGGTGCAACAATCGAGTGCTCACGAGGTACGGTGTTCGCTGTCTGCCCTCGGGGACCTCTGCCATGCTGAGCGCAAGGACAACACTGCCCATGGCCTTACGATCCTGATATTCGTTCAGTTGACCATCGAGGTCCAACTCGAAGTAGACCAACTCGGCCGAATTCAGCGCTACCACAACTTGTCGCGAATTCGTGGCTGCTTGTACGATCGTCTTGCCCTCGGGGACCTTCCACACATTGACGCGCTGATCGGAGAGAATATGACGGATGCCGTGTGGGTATACCTGCAGTAACGCGTCATCGCCGATTTGTTGGACGGCCAATGTCGGTTCTGCGCTCAAGAAGCCAGTCTCCTGACACTCTTCGATCGTCTCGCCGATAGTGAGGACGAGCGTGCCGTTGACGAAGGACAGCACAATATATGTGTCAAATTCGTCGTCTGCGCGGAGCTTGCATGTCCACACGGCATTCGGGATACCGGACGGGAGGTCGGTGGAGATGTTCTCCTCGACCTCGAGACCATGTCGAAGCAGTCTGAATGTGCTTCGGCCGCCACGACCTGCCGCCACATAAAACTGTGGCGTGTCGGAGACCGTTGGCATGAGGTTGAGAACTTTGGCGTCAATGATCGGGTTGATAGAGTCCAGGGTGTCGCACAACAAAAGATTGTCCAGTGCTCGAGGTTGGAAGTACGCGTGTGGGAGGCTGCCCTCGGGATCCTGCATGCCGTATTGAGGGTACGACAGAGAAGAGAACTCTGTTTCCGAGTCATCATCGCCGAGTTTCTGGAATTGGTAGAGATGACTATCGAACGGTTAGAATTGGCACTGCAAGAAACAAGCGAAGACGCACTGAGAGCCAAACTCGGAAGCAGCGAATAAGAAACCGGATTTGAGGATGCACAGGCTGGCTGCGACGGGGATGGTGTCAAAATATTTGATCTTGAGAGCCAGGACCTCGTCGTCCTGATGGTCGATGGTGACTTTGAAAAGGTCTCCCTCCTCAGACTGCAAGAGGAAGAAGAACGCGCCCTGCTTAGGTGTTAGGATCATGTTCAAAGCAAATCAAGGACCACATACCTTCATCTTATGCATAACACCAGCCACAATGATGATCCCGCGGTCCTCTGTATCCAGCGGCGCGCGACGACGCGGTATGGGGACGCGGTGCTGTGGATGGTCCATATGCCTGTAGATGATGGAGTTCTCGCAGCACACAAGCACACCACTAGGGCCATCGAACTTGTCTGGTGACGAGGCGGAGGCACCGCCGGGGACTTGAACCAGGAAGTTCGCGCGCGGGTCTGTGGGTTCCGACCATTTGCGAACGACATGATTCAGTCCGAGGTCGAGTTCATAGAACGTCAGCATCTGCACGGCCAGAGTGAGTTTGCATATTCCATTACACGTGTTGCGTGTTTGTGCACCTTTTCGGCGTTATGGAACGCCTCGCCGGTTGCGTCCTGGTCAACTTCACCATAATCAATCTCTAGCGCGGCGAAGAGCGGGTTCTCGAAGCCGACATCGACACCAGTGATGTGGAAGAGAATAGACTGGCTCCTATGCGCCTCGAGCGGGGATGAGATCGTAAGGTTCGTGGCGGCGTCGCGGTTGAGAATGTAGACAAGCTTGGACTTTTCCATGGCCGCAATCATGACTGCGCGACCCTTTGGATCGACGGCGAGGTACTGACCAGCCACAATACGGCGCGCGCCTGACTTGCCGTAGGTCTCCTGGTGGACCTTGGTGAATGCATTCGCCTTCGGGTCGTAATCGAGAATGACAATCCGTCCAGAGTCCGAGCCGACGATCGCGTAGTCTGTAATAGGGTCAGTACTGGCGGAAAAGCAGCCCAGATGAACAAGAGACGCGCCTTTTGTGCCACCAGTAAGACGGAAGGCAACAAGCGAGCGGATAGACCCAAAGACATCGTGTGTAAGCAGCGAGGTGAGCTTGCCCGTGGTCGGGTCAGGCTTAAGCAGCTCCAGCCGTGTTCCGCGCGAGATAATAATCTCCTGATGCCTCTGGCCGGAGAAGTTGCCAACGATAGCCTGTGGTGCCGCCGACCCGGCCTGCAGCGTGAGGTTGTAAAGATGCATCCTCGTGAGCAAGAGGCAGAGACGCGGGTGCGGAGTTTTGACCCGCGTTCGACTCAACGAGTCAACATCGATCTCCTATTCATACAACATATTCACCAGCCTGTTGATGAATAGAAGTGCATAAACTACTGATATTTGACGTCCTTTCCAGAGTTTCAAATACTAGCCACTTGGCTCTGCTCAAGTCAACGACACCAAAGCTGGGCAATACTCAGCTCTGCCTTGTGCGACTCACAAGTTTTGTATAGGCTAAATTCAGCGTTACTCGAGTGTCTGCATGGGACACTTCAACCTAGTTTCACCCAGCTCAGAGGTCGGGATGGTGAGGGTGCGGCATGACCCCATTGCTCGAGTCGCAAGCTGCTACCACCAATATAGCGGCCATGCCTTTTGTTCTACCCTGGAACACACGCATAGCAATTTGCACCACAGATACGAATGCAGCATTAGGGCAGTGAAAACACTAGAACTATGAATTGTTGGAGCAGATGAACATGTATAACCAAGTCAGTTTCAAGATACTCTTGCTACGTGGTGTATTCCCGAGCTTAGCGGTTCTCGACGTTGTTGAGGATACGCAGAATGTTGATGAAGAGGTTGATGAAGCTGGTGGGACAGTTAGCAAATAGGGGCAGGGCTAGGAAGAACGAAAACTCACTCCAGATAGAGCGAGATGGCACCGAAGATGTACTCGTCGGCAGAGAGACGGACGGTAATCATCTGTGTGTCGTAGACGATGTATCCAGCGAAGATGAGGGCACCGCCGATGGCGTAGACGAGCTCAAAGTTGGCGTTGAAGGGGAAGAAGGCACCAATAAGGCCAGTCATGAGCAGCGCGCAGAGTCCTCCGAAAAGGTAGGGGCCAAGGCCGCTGAAATCGTGCTTGCTCTGGAACGTATACAGAGTGAGGCCAGCGAAGATACCAAGCGTGATGAGCAAGGCCTGGAGGACAATCTTGGTGTCATAGAATGCTACAATGATGCCGACGGTGAATGCCTCGATGGCAGTGAAGGACGCCAGAAGAATGAGGTTGGCCGGGTGAGAATGGCGCTTCCAGTACAGGAATCCCATGTTAACAAGCGAGCCGACCAATGTCACCAGGACGATCCAGGAGCTACGGTCGGCTACAGTCAGCGAGTCATTCCAGTCACAGGAGCTGGCGTACTCACTTCTCCTGGACCCAATTGATGATGCTGGGGCTTTGGGAAATAACGGCGCTGACGATAACGGTGCCCAACTGCAGAGCAATCGCCGGTCAGCGGCAGCAGTTAGACAGCTGGTCTCGACGTACGATCTGCGCAACTGCGAGAACGTGTTAGCTCAGCCTGATGAGTGAAGCCAAGTGCAAGCATGACTTACAGAGGATGCTGTAGACCTTGCGAACGAAAGCTGGATGCCATGTTAGCCGCGACGTTGTCGCGACAGCCAGACGCGGTGCGTACCAAGGCGGATCTCCATCGCACTGTCCGCAACGCTCACACCATACTATACAGCAGTTAGCCAAAGTGCGCCTATAACACTCAGACCGATAAGAGCTGACCTTGAAATCATCTTCGAGCTCCTGCGCAAAGGCGCGACCAGCCGCAGCACTCGTGCTTGGACCTGCGAGCAGCGGCTCGGAGGCCTCGTCACGGGTTGCCTTTGGTGGTGTTGCGGCGCCGTAGCTCGGCGGGGCCTGTGTGTACGTCGTCGACATTCGGATTTCAGGTGGCGGAAGGAAGTCAAGAGGCACTGCGTCGGCGTTCCGGCAGACTGCGCGTTCGCTTCCGGATGCGGTCCAGGTCCCTCTCAATCCAACTGTCATAAGTGCTTCCAGATGGTTTCATTCCAGATATAACTAAAGTACAGTTTCATGCGTCGTCGCATTGAACGAGCCACGGTGCAGCAACACCTAGAGCTCGACTGGTCAACAACCCGCAGGTGCACGGCTACAGGCTGAGACTCACCGTGCATGTAAAACTTGTTCCGCTCCTTGTCGTGGACAACGCTGGTCATGCCGCTCGCTATCTTGCCCGAGTCTTCGAATAAGTTCTCCACTTTGTATTTCTGCCCGCTATAGAAGAGGTGAGCATCACAACGTCAACAAACGCACAGTTCGACGCACTAGTATGAGCTCTCGTCAGTGTTGAGAGTAATCTTGAGCGCAGAAGAGGGAACAGCGTGCTTCGGGTCCTTGAGATGCTGGAATTTCAGGCTGAAAACCTGGAACCAGAGTCAGCGTCGCTCAGCTTTAGTGTCCGAGTTAGCCGTGACACACCTTTGGTATCTCAGAGACAAACAGCGCCCCGTCTGCATCCACCGAGATCCCATCCAATGCTCCACCGCCAACCGGAATTGTATCCGTCAACATCAACGAATGGTCTGCCTGTTCCTCAAACACCGAAATCGAGCTTGCGAACATGTTCGCAATGTAGATCTCGCCTTGTGGTCCCCTTGCAATGCCACTCGCAGTCCGTAGTCTCCTTGCAACGACTTTGCATCCATCCTCGACGTGACACCACGTGACAAACGTGTTCTCGCGTCCGAACAAGATGTCGGCAAAACGACCCCATGAGCCTTTGGTCTTGGCGTCGGTAGTGAGGAAGAAGCTCTTGCCGTCGGGAGCTCCAATGATGTCGTTCGGCATACCAATGAGCGGATCCTTGACAGTCGCGACGTACGAGAGCTTGAAGCCAGATGCGTCGCTTTTGAATATTTCCACGACGCTATTGGGACCATCGACAAGAACGTGACCTTCGCTCTTCCGGTTGTTAATTGCATAGACAAAGACGTGGTTGGGTTCCTCGGATGCGGAAACGACGTCAAATCCGGCCGTGCTGAGTCCAGTCTTCGTATCGAAGCGGACGAGGGGCAGGTGTTTGGACGTGCCGGCAGACGGATCGAAGACAGCAAGGTAGTCCTTGCCAGCGCCGGTAGAGTTCGTCAAACTCTGATTGGGGAGCCAGAGCGTCCTTCGCAACGGATTGAGTTTATTAGAGTAAGAGCGGTGGGTATAGTCTCACCGGAGGTAAGGTGTCGAGCACGCAGCGTAGACCAGGCCACTAGGCTCGTGGAATACAAGCTCTGTGATACGGCTCAGCACATGGTCGCGTTCGGTCGTGCAGTGACGCACTCTTGCAAGCCTGCAGCTGCTTATGCGGTTGGCAGCGACCAGCGCGCGCGGCGGGCACCACACGTCCGCGTCCGCCGACTTGCAGTACTGGTCCGAGATACAGTTGGTAGAGGATCGCTAGCGTGGCGAACGCGACCGTAAGCACGGTCAGAAAAATGCGACCGCACATGGTTGGCGAGGTGAAGGAAGAAGCGAAAGAGGCAGACGGCACGCTGTGTCCGCAATTTAGGAGCAAACACCCGCGTCATCTCCGCTTCCAAGTGCAGGCGGTCCGCTCAAAGGTCGCCGGACACGCCCACACCCATCCATCACCGACCATACGCGTTTCCTCGCATACAATTGACGCCAATGACGCAAGACATGGTACAAGAATATGGGAAACACGCAAACAACTTGCGTCATGTATTTAGGTTCTTAACCACTGCTGCAGCCCAGGCGAATAACCCGACGTGCCCAGGCGCATACACAGTCGCAACGGCCGTCGAGAGTCCGCTGCGGATAGTCCAGACTGTGGCCGTCACTGCGCCTGTTTTCAAGGATAGATGGAATGTCCTGGACGGTCGTCAGCGTCTTTGATCTTTCAGACGCCGAATATCAACTTACGCAGAATGCCCGTTCCAACGGCCCATCGTCCGACCACTGACGCGATCGACAAACCAAAGCGCCTTGGAATCACCGCAAGTGTCCTTCCCAAGCTCGCAGATGCGATCTAAGAGCGCCAGCTCAACCTCGTCCTGCAATATCTGGGATAGTTGCGGTATGGAGCTAATCTTGACGTTGGCCTGCGAGGTCTGCGCATGGAGTACAGACGGTGCCTGGAAGGTCAAGCGAATCGTTTGTCTACACGACCGAGCCGTGAGCTGCATCGTCCGTGCAGTTCATGCTCAGTACTCACCTACTACCGATGCGAAGAACCGCCTCGCCTCCAATATGACGTTGAACTGACTTGACAGTTGCTGCTCCCATCCCTCCAGTTGCTCCACTTGCAGTAGCCGATGCCGTGGCCGTCGGCTCGTCCAGCAGGGCAACCAAATCACTCCCCGTTTCTCCAATGCTTGTCATGCGCATCTTGGCCTGTACCCTCGCCAAGTGCAGCGCCTGCGCCACTCGCCGCATCTCGCTGCCGACCCGCTCACAAAATGCTCGGTAGCACAATATGTCGATCACAGGCTGCAGCACAGACGGTGGTATTGGCCCAGCTGGTGTCACTGTTGTCTGCCCTGGTGCTGGCGGGGGTCGTGGACCGGTAACTGGGACGGATGAAATGGCCGAAGACGTTGAAGTCCGCTGCCTCTTGGTCCAGCTGTGCTTACGCAGGAGGAGCAGGCGCAAACATGAATAAACGAGGTCGCATTCCGACGAGCTGGGCTGCTCGCCCGTGTTTTGGCAATGTTGAGAGGGAATCTGTCACGGTACGGCGTAAGCAAACTGTCCGCGTAGCCTGGGAAAAGATATACGAGGGAGATGGCCAGCTGAATGCCGTGCGTGACCTCAAGGATGATGATGCGTTCCGATACCCGCACATCCGCCGTCGGGAACTTTTGCGCATCCCGCATAAGTTCAGCGTAGATCTCTTGGTCTACGATCTCCCTTTGTGCGTACTGCAGGATTAAGCTGAGACTACTCTCGTCGGGGTTCTGGAGTGTGTTGTAATGCGTTGTGGAAGTGCCGTCTTCGTGCCGTCGAGTAAGCGACACTCGCAGACGCAACCGTTGTCGGAGCTGGAAGGCAATTGGAGAAACGTCCTTGTCTGAAACTGCAAGATACGCGAGAGCTCTGCGCTTGAAATCTGGTGGGGCTGCGACGAGAGGTTAACGAGTGCGAGTGTGTTCATGGCTAGGACGCACATTCTTCAAGACCGAATGATATTGTGAAGTCTCGGGCAGTTTGATCGCTGCTCCTAGCAGTTTGAGCTGACGTTGGGTGAGGAAGAGGCGCCGGTACAAGATCCCAGTTGGCGGCACGAGCAGTGAGCGCGCTGACCCAATAACTCTCATCGCGCTTCCGTGTCCGCTCGAGGCTGACTGCGGCATTGAGCAGAACGTCGGAAGCGGTACGCAAGGCCTGGTCCTTGGCCCCCAGAGTGAGCTGTGCATCAAAGTGCTTCACGGATGGAATGGGTTCGGGTCGCTTGACCGTGCTGCCACTGACAGAACCAGACGGGAGGAGATCTGGAAGAGGTGAGGGTCGGGTGGGGTCGGCAGCAGTCGACAAGAGTGATAATAGTTCCGATGCAAGGTGCATTTCGCCTGCAGCCATGCTAAGATCACAGTCAACTCACGCTCAAAGCTCGAGTTGGCGAAGCGGGACGGACTCGAGAGATGGTAAGACAGCCATGCGCATCCGGTGAAGTTCTTCGATAGTCATTGGCTTCTGCTCTTCTTCAATGGCCGCGTCCTTGTCTGCAGGTTCTTCATCGTCGCTGTCGGCCTCGTTTTCGGACGTCGGCAGCTGAGGTTCGTAGTCGCGCCACGGACCATCCTTGACATACTCGTCAAAGAAGTCTTTGCCGCGCTCTTGCATAATGCGATCCAGATTGTTGCGCAGGCGTGCAGCAGGTTCTAGTCGGCTGCATTGGGACGGAAAGTCAATGCTCGTACTTACACGAGCACCGATTGATGCCGTGCTCACGGTCGATAGATGCGCTCTCCAGTGTCTGTGATATCTTCAAGCTCCAGAATCCGTTCGCCGCTATCATCTTTGTATGGAGGCTCGAGGCTGAGCCCCAGATTCTTGAATGAAGCCTCGATCGTGGCGGCCATGAGCGAAGACGAGAGGAGGAAGAGCGGAAGTGGCACGCGCGGAGCTGCAAAGTCGCGACGCGTCTTGATGCGGATCTGGACCCGGGATTTACAAATGTGATCACTCGAGCGTCGCCGCAAAAGACTATTTTCCATGCGCTATCTGACACTGTGTGTCTTTTATAACATAGAATCGAACCGAGATGCCTGTAGACACAGATTACAGGCTGACGACGTTCCAGACACGGACCGCGTGGTCGGTGAAACCACCAAACAATGTCTGACCGTCCGCAGACCAGGCCAGCGAGATGCATTCCGGTACCCGCGTCGCCTCGGTGGTCTCGGGCGTGAGCTCGGCAACAACCTGCTTGCTCTCGAGATCGAAGATCTTGATGCAGCTCGAAGTCGCTGCGCAGAGCCAGTAGCGGTTGGGCGAGAAGACGAGCGCATTGACAATGTCACCGGCCTCGAGCGAGTAGAGATGCTTGCCCTCGTTGAGGTCCCAGAGCATTGTGACACCGTCCTTGCCACCGGACGCGGCAAGCGAGCCGTCGGGCGAGACGGAGAGGGTGTTGATATAGCCGGTATGGCCGTAGTGGTTGGTGCGCAGCTTGCACTTGGAGAGCTCCCAGACCTGTACAAGAATGTCCGTCAGCGGCATGTCGATACAGAGGCGCGAAGGGTCAGAGATCTTGGTGGAAAAGTAGTCTCATCGGACGTGAAGTCCTCTGAAGTAGCAAATATTGAAAGAATAACATCATGTAAAGAAACAAGGGCCCGGTAGCTCACCTTGACGACCTTGTCCCAGCCAGCAGAAACGATGACCGGGTTGAGCGAGTTGGGGCTGAAGCGAACGCACGAGACCCTATTGAAGCAAGGTCAGTAACGTCGACGCGTCGAATCGTTTAAAGAAGACGCACCACTCGGAGTGGCCCTCCTCTTTAATATCAAACTTGCACTCGCCGAGGGTGTTCCAGAGCTTGATAGTGCGATCGCGCGAGCCGGAGACGATTTGCCGGTTGTCGGCGGAGAAGGAGACGGAGAGGACATCGGCGGTGTGGCCGATGAAGGTGCGGGTGGTCAGGCCGGTGTTGAGGTCCCAAAGGCGGAGAGTGTGGTCCCAGGACGAAGAGAGGGCAAACTGGCCGTCCGATGAGATGACAATGTCCGAGACGAAGTGGTTGTGGCCGTGAAGGAGCTTCTTCGGGTAGCCGTACGACGACTCGCTCGATTCGCCGCGCGTGAGCTCCCAGACAATGATCTTCTTGTCTGCGCGTCGCGATCGGTGTCAGTCGTCGGCACCGGCGCTTGGTAGCAGCGGTCCTCGTGCTCACCGCGCGACGCCGTCAGCAGAAGGTCTGGGTTCTCGCTCGACGTAGCGATAGCAGTCACCCAGCCCTTGTGGCCCTCGAGCGAGCCGACATAACGAAGAGCCTCAGACATGTTTTTGGGGGTGGAGCTGAGTGAAGGGGCGCGAGTGCGTGGAAAAGAGCTGGGAGCGACGCTGTGCCGGCACCGACCGAAACAAGGTTCCGAGGCGAAGGCTCTCAACCGTTCAACATCACACATCCGACAAGCTCGGGACGAGACAGAGATGCTGACCATCAACGTATTGAAATAGTAGTGACCCCAGAATGCTCTCGGTAATGCAAGTAATGAGGCCTGAGCATGGTCAGCCAACCACGTCTGCTCTCAGAGCCGACGCGGATGTCACTCTGCGGTGGGATCTAGCGCCATACTATGGCATCTTCATCAATGCAGTTAAACGATTGCATGGCAAGTCGATACTGGTGCTCGAGTCATGCTCGCAAAGACCGGCGATTCATTCATAATTGTCCCCAGACTCGGAGGAAGATTGCATAAGTTTAGTCTTAGCCATTTCACAGCTCTTGGAGAGCTGCACGTCATATCACCCGTCCCATTCCATATTTACATTCCCAGGCTCAGGTCGATGCCAGGCTGGCTCTTACCTGTCGAAATGTTGCTGAGCAACACCTGGAGTTCCACCGGTAATGTGTCGAACCCCAGACCGACCATGCCATCAATGTCCCCGCCGCCAAAAATGTCGTTGTACAGACCACTTGGTAGTCGAGACATTGTCTCTGTGCTCATCGGTTGCACAGGAAACGCCATCGACGGATTCTGTACCACATCGTCCACGCCGAAATTATGTGTGTCGAGTGGAACAGCATCCTGCGATTGGCCCATCAACGGCCAGTCGGTGTGTTCCTCGTATGCGGACACAAGATTGTTGAGCATGTCCCTGGTGATGTTTGAGACAAGCCTTCGCCAACAAGGGACCACACTCACCAGGTTCGTCCGGCAGAGTCCCAAACTGCCTCGACCCGCTTCACCGCATCCATGCATGTCCTAATGTCTGCAATGACGCTAGAATGTCCAACAGGCTGCATCCCTCCAGAGCTTTTCTTTGCAATCCACAAATTCACGAGCAGCGTCATAGCGCTGGTGAACGCCCCAGGTACTTGAATTGGGTAGACGCGCCCGCCAGCATGGTGTTCCATTTGAGCAGCCAGGATGCGCGAGCATGCGTGCGCAGCGTTGATGCAGATAGCGAACGCCTGAGCTTGGTTATTGCTGAAACCGGCCCAGCCTGAGTCGCCGTTCCCAGTGCTGTTCGGTGCAGTACTGCGGCGCATGAATGGAAATGGGTTGTGGAAAATTATCTGCGCGTGATAGTATGAGGTATGGAGGGCGGCTGCCTGGTTCAACCACTGGGAATCCATCTGTTCTGGGTCCCACCTAACTACAAAGACTGTTAGACAATTTACGCGAAGTAGTAACTGACGTACGATGGATAGGTATAGACTTGGTCCACTCCTCGAGGTTAGCATCGAGCTTGCTGCGAATCTTAGACTGCCACTCTTCCCCAACAAAGCCTGTCATTTCGTCAATAATATATCTTGTGCGACGGACAGCAGCCCAACACACCCATGACAGACTTGGAGTCGTTTATTGAGTACTGCAAAGGTATCAAGACCAGGTGAAAGTAGTTGTAGAGACGAACGACATACGATCGTTCTCGCCGCGGTCCCAAGAATCAGTGCTAGCCTGGCGTTGTGGACGAAGTAACTTAAATGACACGGCTCGTCAAGCGGTGCGTCCTGCCGTAACGGATATGACTGCTCCGGCTTGGAGATGTCCCAGTATCGGTCATCGACCTCAAGAGGTAGCTCGACGTCGAATCTGCAAGCATGTGGTTGGCACGCAGATAGGGAGCAGGTGTATCATACAAAGCGCACGATTCTTCTCGGAGAGCTGACCCGTGACCAAAGGCGACGCACAAGTGCCTGTCGAAGACGACGAGGATCCTAGGCAGCCTGAGCCAAATGTTGCGCTGATAGATGAACGGAACGCACCAGAACGCTCGCCGCCAGAGCTCGTCCACTAAATTTCGCTCGGGTTTGTAGACTAAGGCTCGGTGTGCGCCTATCTGATAGGCAATTCGAATGGCAACGCCGAGGAGGTTCCATGGTGCGGAGAACGTCCCAGTATTGCTCGTGAGGTACATGAACGCAAGCTACTGATACGTAAGGCAACTGAAATGGACGGCCAAAGAGGACTCACGATGAAAATCTGAATATCGTACAGATTTGGAGCCGCAAAAGTCGGAACGCTCAACAAAGGTTCAACTTGTTCGAACCATTCCCAGCCAGGCGGTCGCAACTTCTCGCCTGGCTCTGGATGCTCCTTTGCGTACAGGCGCGCGCCGCAAGCGCAGACGAGCAGGACTACTGCGAGAAACTTGGGGTCTCTTCTTTCGTCATTCAACTGCTTCTCCAAGAGGTCACGATGGAGCAGAGGGCAGAAGGGTTTGATACTGGTGAAGTAGCGCTGTATGAGATCCGAGAGTACCTCTGGCGGAGGAAGTTTGGGGTGGAACTCTGGCGTCTGAGCATGAAGCATTCGCCGTTCAAACTGAAGATGAAATGGATCAATCTGGTGAATCTGGTCGTTGGTGAACAACGCACCTCAGGCGGCAGCCAGAATTCTGACCGTTTGCTGCACATGCTCAGTCTCGAATTATCGCTGTTCCCACGAAGTAGGTTCTTCGTCCGTGCTGCCTTCCGCACAAGCGGAAACGGGGACGATTTGCCGAAGAAACTCATGTTGAACGCGTCTGGTGTCTTGTCGGTCAAGGGTGCACCAACGTAGTCGTCCGAGTCGCTGGTCTCGGGTGATTCTGGTGGCATTTGGCTAGGTGAAGGTACATCATGTGTACCCAGCGTAAGAGCGCCAAGTTCGCGCGCAATATCAATGTCTGGGAATTGCTGGTAAAATGACATTGTCACGCGTAAGCCGTCGATATATAAGCAAAGCAAGCGGCTCACCTGTGTGAGCAACTGCTCCATCTTCTCGAGACGCGCTTCTAAATTCTGGACATAGCTGTGCCAACAGTTGAATAAGTCATGTTGTCATGTGTCATGTGGTCCTCACGTCTTGCGCGGCGCCGACGGGCGGCGCGCGTCCTGAGCGTAGGTGCAGGACTTCCCAAGGTGTGTGCATGCAGTACAGACGCGGTCTCGCTGCTTGGGACCGTCACCTGAATGAACAGTCAGTTCAGTTCCCCAGAATTGGTTATGTCGTACATCGAACTGCGATGGCGTTAGCTGCATCCAAATTGGTGCTCGACTAGCACGCTGACTCTTTCGCTTCCTACACGGATCACAGGCACGGATGGCCTCGCGCGTGATGACCTTGCGAACAGGGAGACTAGGTGAGGGTCCCAGCACTGGAACATCGGAAGGGACGGCGGAGGGAAGCAGCAGCGGCAGGCGCGACATGTGGCAGGCTCAATCAGGAGGGCAAGACGCAGGCGGATTTGCGAGTCTGGATCCGACCATGATCTTGGATCATGGTTGAAGAAGCAACATTGTTCGTTGAAGGCGCCAGCGAGCCCGTACAGAGAACTCAGACATGCATGGCTGGCGTCAAAAGTTGACCAAGTGGGGAACATCAGGATTCGGCGTATACCGATAATGACCTTCTCTTCATGCCCAGCCCATCGCTCGTTTTACAACGACACGCGGCCGTGACAGCCCGTCTTGATCGATGATTATCTTCCGGCAATGAGCCAATAGCTCACGATATCACTGCAATATCGCCTGGGCTGCGGCGATGCACATGATCAGACTGTTCCAGACTGTAGCTTATACCTAATAACGCGGCTTTATCGGAGCGCAGAAGCACGCGCTTACGCTGTCGACCTTAATTATTGTTACTATTACGTCCACGATGACCCGCTCTGTCGGCTCTCTGTTCGTTCGCCATGTGCGCGCGGAGGTCCAGCCCGTGACTACAACACGATTCCGCACTGGCCCCGGACAGATTTGGTACTAGCCAGGACGAGATCTGGAATCAGGGTGATGACCTTCTAAGCGAGGCGAAGACTCGCCGTTCACCCACCCGCCACCTTCCTTGCGCCGCGGAGCTCGTTGTTCTTCAACGGACTTCCACATTAGCTCAGGTACACTCTGCGGAAGAACGCACCAATGGCACACTCTGGCTCCGCGAGAGCGTCTACTGACTCGAAGACGACGTTCATCTGATTCTTGTGGATCCAAACCCCCTAACTCTTCATCCCCTTGTTCGATGCCGGCGCCTGCGCTAGTTAGATATAAATGCGTTGCGCTCCATGATATCTCTTACAGACGCGGTCTCAGTCCCAATCCCGCGCCCGCTCCCTAACAATGCATCTCCGTTCGGTCTTCGCATTTACGATAGTGGGCCTCTTGGCGGCTTCCCCGGTGCACGCAGTGGTCATCGATGCACGACCACGGTCGATCAACCCCGATCCGTTGGTGGTGTGTTCAGTCCTCTCCAATGCTTTGTCCAACATGTCCGCCGTGTTCTATCCAGGCAAGCCCGTCCCGATATTTATGAACCATATATTGATCCAACCATCCCGAAGGCTCGCCAAACTACGCGGCAGCGATCAACCACTGGGTGGAATCTTCCTCTCGGACGTCGTTATGTGCAGTTGAGCCTGCGACAGCGGAGGACGTTGGCCATATTGTGAGTGGATTGCTCGGCGCAGTATTTGCTTACGAACCAATTCAATCCACCGCCAGCTCCGTGTCCTGGGGTCCGCACGGCTCCCTTTCGCCGTGCGTCTTACTGATCATAAGTTAAATCATGCCGCACTCATATGACGCCCTGTAGGTCAAGGGAGCTGGCCATATCCTACAACCAGGGTTCAGTTCCACGAATGGCATCCACATTGCTATGAGCCGGTTCAACAAAGTCGTCTACAATCCCAGTGAGATCTATTTCTTCGGCAGTTCCCTCGTGTATTTTAATAAACCACATGCAGCTCCTCCTAGTGGTTATGCGAGCTTTGCGCCTCTTGGATCTGTGACCATCGGGATGGGTCTCAAATGGGACGACGTCTACACCGCACTTGAGCCTCTCAACATCACCGTTGCGGGAGGACGTGTTGAGGGTGTGGGTGTGGGTGGGTTTACGCTTGGTGGAGGTCCGGATCGCAAGGCTATATTCATGCACGAGCACTGACGCTGTGAACAGGGTACTCCTACCATGCCAACCAGGTTGGCATGAGCGTCGACACAATTCTTGAATTCCAACTTGTTCTTTCATCTGGCGTGGTCCAAACCGTCACGGCAGCTTCAGATCCGGATCTGTTCTGGGCTCTCAAGGTATATGACAGTCCATTCATCACCCTGACCGCCTCTAACGCATGCTTCCAACCTCTAGGGAGGTGGAAACAACCTTGGTATCGTCACAAGTGTCACCTACAAAGCACTTCCATACCATGGCGTGTGGGGCGGCGTTCTCAGTTATGACGGGTCTACGAAGGACGACGTTTTCGCCGCGATCCTAGACTACGAAGCCACTGCGACAGATCCGAAAGCCAACATCTTACTAGCAGTCGTATACTTTGCTGGCGGAGTACGTTGTGTATTCACCGCGGGATATTTTTGTCGCTGATGAAGAATCGTGGTTCACAGCCTGGGATCGCGGTAGGTTACTTCTACGATGCTCCAACACCGCCGCCCGATGTGTTCAAGAAATTACTTGCGATACCAAACGTGGCAGGGGTATTGGGGCCACATACTATGACCAGTATTACTGCGGCATCTACCCAGGACCCCTTCTCAGGACCGCGGTATGCTTCACGTCGGTAGTAATCTGTTGGTCATCTGCTGACGAGGTGTTACCACTAGCGCACAAGTCCACACTGTCAGTGTCCCAAAGAACAGCCTCGAATTCCTTAACGCAGTCTGGAATCAAGCAGTGGTAAGCATGCTTGCTATGTTTCGCATATCGTTTTCTCACTCTGGGTTTGCGTAGACTCACGGTGCCTCGCTTGCTAGTAAAGGTGGCATCTCGACTTTTTATACGGTCGAACCACTTCAGCACAACTTCCTCGTCCGCAGCCCGCGGACATCCGATAGTGCATACCCTCCAACTTCCTCTCGCGTTCATGGTGGCCAGCCCATGAACATATTCTTTGCTTGGAACTCCACTACGGGAGATGCCGCGCACCGGACCGCGTTGGTAGCGACAACAGCCACGCTACAGACACTGGCCAACAGCGTGGACAATGGCACAGTGCCACAGAACCTGGAACTGTACCCAAACTACGCGATGTCAGGCACGCCGCTGGAAAGGTTGTACGGTGTAGAGGGACTGAAGAGACTTCGTAAAGTAGCGAAACGCGTTGACCCCGGCCAAGTCATGACTCTCACGGGCGGATGGAAGGTTTGATTTGAAAAGTTCACGACCATGGATGTTGGACATGCCACCATTGTAATGTACACTACGAGATACGACCACAAGCAGAGTTTCGGCATTTTCCAGTGTTGCCCAGCAGGCCAAGTTGAGTTTTTGAACCTTTCTCGGCCTCTTTTGACACCAGAAGTCTTGATGTGGTCATATCTGGTGAGATTGTGTAGCTCTTTCTCGTTGGTGGCTGATTTGGACAGGCTCTCGTCTGCACGTCATTCACATGGTCAGATTAACACCCCGCCGCGATCGGTGTCGGGCTGTGGCTCCACATCTCTTCCTCTCCCTCGTACTATACAATATGCACATTCCATTCCTTGGACGACTCTTACTGTGCGCACCTATCCAGCTCGACACTGTACTCACTAACGTCGACACTGTAGACCTGAATATGGCGCATTGGTGCTAGGACTGCTCTTCCTACTTTTCGAGGCGTTTGCGCGCATAGTCACCATTCTTCTCCCGGAGACGGTCGTCAACTGGCTCTATCAGTACACTCGAAGCATGTTCCACGCGTTCGTGAGGTCGCCATATGCTGGGACTCGTACGAAGACGCGCGACGAGATCAAGGAGCGCGCGGAGAAGATTCGCCAGGCGCAGGACTTTGAGGAGCTTTGCGCGATATATGGCTATGTGCCAGAGGAGCATCTTGTTCAGACGAAGGATGGGTACCTTCTGGTCGTCCACCGGTTGCCTTCGCGCAAAGGAGAGCCCAAAACCAGACCAGGCACGCCGACCGGCAAACCGGTGGTATACCTCCACCATGGTACCGCCCTTCACAGCTTCTTTCTGCTCCCTATCTAACGAATTTCTCAGGTCTGCTCATGTGCAGCGAAATTTGGGTCTGTCTGACCGACGAAGAACGCTGCATTCCTTTCACTCTCGTCCAGCAAGGATATGACGTCTGGGTGGGTTCGCTGTAGATCCACTTGCGCGCTACGGACTAACGCCCCTCCTCCGACCAGCTTGGCAATAACCGTGGCAACAAATACTCGCGCAAGAGTGTTCATCATACACCAGCCGATACAGCATTCTGGCGGTTCTCGATGGACGAATTCTGCATGCACGATATCCCGGACACAATCAACTATATCTTAGATACCACTCAGCAGCCGACCCTTGGCTACGTCGGTTTCTCGCAGGGAACGGCACAGGCGTTTGCGGCACTCAGCGTTCTTCCCCAACTCAATCAGAAGGTTAATGTCTTCATTGCCATCGCACCCGCAATGAGCCCACCTGGCCTGTCGAATCGTGTCGTCGATGCTCTCATGAAGGCCAGTCCAAGTTTGATGTTCCTCGTCTTCGGTCGCCGCGCCATACTGTCCAGCACCACCTTCTGGCAGAGCATGCTGTACCCACCGCTATTCTCCGCCGTGATCGACGCTGGCCTCAAGTTTCTCTTCGACTGGCGCTGCGAGAACATCGCGCCAGCACAGAAGATGGCTGCGTATGCGCACCTGTACTCGTTCACCTCCACGAAGTCGGTTGTTCACTGGTTCCAAATCATGCGGAGGTCGGTGTTCCAGCTGTATGACGACGACGTCAGTGCTGCCGTTCGCATCTACGGCCAAAGCTTCTACCATCCCGCCAAGGTGCGTTGCAACATCAGTCGTTATCATACCACTCACACATCGGCCTAGTTCCCCACTCGAAACATCGCGACCCCGATCGTGCTTCTCTATGGTGCGCGAGACTCTCTAGTTGACATCGGCGTTATGAAGAAGGCGCTACCCGAGCACACTGTGGCCATTGGCATCCCGGATCACGAGCATGTTGACATGATCTGGGGCCGTGAAGTCCAGCAGCTCGTCATCCCTCACGTCCTCGAAGCGCTCGAAGGCGGTCGCAAGGGTCGCAAGGGTGTCATCGCGAATGGCAACTCCTGAACAAACGAATGATACACACTGCTTCACGTCCGATGGATGATATGACCTGTGCAATCCGCACACCTCGGACTTTTCGTGTTCATAGCACAGAAGAATAATCGAGCCTGCTCGTATAATTTTCATTATTGTTGATTACTGTACTCGCGACTCGGCTATGGAAAATATGCTCGCAATTATGTCCGTGCCGAGACCATACCCTCGTTCATGGCTTCGCGCAACAACTCGACCCACCGTGCTGCGGCTGGTGCATCCGAGGCGACAAAAACATTGTTTTGTCCGATCTGCGTGCTCATTCAGCATGAAGATCCAAAGTAGCGAATGCGGGGCTCACCGTTCGCAGTGTGAAGCACCTGGAATCGCTCCCCGTCCCAGCTTCAAGCTTGACGACTCTTTCTCCCCTCTCCGCGGTGACCTTGGGCGTGGGTCGTGTCGGCTTCTGTTTGTCACTCGCCGTCGTCTCCGTCTCACTAGCCGAGTCATCGTCATTCAATCCAGACAGTGCCAGAACGCGTTCAGTGCGCCATCCTCGCCGTGAGCTCGCCTGCATTGCAAGTAGTCGACCACGGCTGGTCAGACAAAGTGCCACTGGCCGGTCTGTTTTGACAAGTCCGCGGAGAACGTCACGCCGTAGGTGTCCTGGTGTTGCATGTACGACCGTTTCATGTGGGAGCAGGAATCTGTTGCTATTGTCAGTCTTTTGGGCGCCGTAGGTGGGGTGATACTTACGGTTGCATCTGCTCGGGAGCAATGATGGGAGGTTGTGGGACTTCGCCACTGCGGGTCGACCCTGTGCCGTCACTAGAGTGGCTTGTGCTGCCTCGGCGGCTCGCAAACCCAGATCCGATGCCAAGCGCCGCGAGTATTGTTGATGCACTGGCGTTGCTGCTTGCTGCCGACCCTCTTCGTGTCGATGGGCTCGCAGTCGACGTTGTCGGCACAACCTCCAGCCGCGCGATGCCGTCGGCTGCCTCGTCAACTTCGTCTTCATCATCCGACAGTGACACCGCGCTCTCTTGTACAGCAGACTCTGCAGCCTCAAAGTCATCCCAGTCGTGGTCGGCAAGCTCTAATGGACTGCCTTTCTTGCCCGCTCCGGTCTCGATCTGCGGTGCAGGTTCTGTCCAGAGACCTGGCCAGTCGATCGGCTGGAGAGCGTCTTCCGGCCGGTCATCCGAGAAAAATGCATGCGCCTTCAACGCATCTGGACTACTCTTTGGCATGGCGCCAAGACGTTCTGCGGGGTTGAGTGGCTGAGGCAACACGGTGTTGGCGTTAACAGTGTGCACTAGTCACGGCAACCACACTTACCAATAACGCACGAACGAGGTCTGCAGCACGCGCATCGAGCCAATTGGGGAACGGCGTGTGGTCGCCCTGCTTGATCTTCTGAAACGTGAGAAATTCGGTTTGACCAGAGAAGAGAAAGTCGCCGGTGAGAAGCTGAAACAGAATGCAGCCGCAGGCGTAGAGGTCGGAGCTTCGAAGATCGTCAGCTACTATGAAGTATTCGGCGAAGAATCAAGGATCCGCAGATAACGGGTTGTGCGCGGTGGGGCAGCAACGGCCGGGTTCAATTGTCGATCTCGCGGGGTGGCGCACGAGCGAGAAGCATGCGCCACCGGACATCGCGGCAGACGGGAGCTGACGCGGGCAGCAAAAGAAGATCGGGCAAGAAGGACTGACCTCTTGCACGCATACTTGTACTCATTGAGAAGCAGTTCAGGCGAGACAAATTGCGGGCTGCCTACAAATGATCGCGTGTTTTCGGTGTCCTCGACGAAAGCGCCATCTTGTCCGCGACGCATCAGCTTCGCAGATCCAAAATCAGTGAGCTTCATCCTCCATTGATCATCGAGCAAGATGTTCTCAGGCTTGATGTCGCGGTGCAATATGCCACGAGAATGGATCCATGTGACAGTGTCGACGAGTTGGGCTGTGTAGTAGCGAGAACAGGCGAGGCTGAGCGATCCACGGGAGCGCAGCAGCGACTGCAGGTCTCCATTCGACGCGAAGGAGATCACAAAATCTATGCGTTGATTAGGCTACTTGCAACGAATGATCTGGGAAACGCACAGAGTGTGGACGCATCGTGGAACGTCCAGAACAAGTGAACGACGCCGTGATGGCCACCCTGGGTGATGAGTGCGAGGGAATCGCGTTCAGATGCGGCGTATTTGACCTTGTCGCGACGGACGAGGTGCAGTTTAGAGACACACTTGATGGCGTACAGCTTGCCAGTTGCCTTGTGTGTGACACGCACGACCTCGGAGAAGCTGCCTTCGCCAAGAGGATCGCCGAACTCGAAATCTGCGCGAGTTGCAAGAGGCTTTGGAGTGCTGGTGCCGCTGGTGCGTGGCGTGGGAGGTCCGCTGTCGGTTTGGCCGATCGCGCGGGCGGGGACCGTAAGGGGCAGCTTGGGCTTGAGCGCGACATCCGCAGCCACGGCAGCCAGTGGAACAGCTGGTGTAGCAGCAGCTATGCTCTCGTCTGGGTTGGAGCGCTTGCGGATGCGTGAAGGCGAGAATGCACGCCGGTACCGCGAGGCAGTAGGCGTGGTCGGTGGTTCCTGTGCCAGAGACGAGGATGAAGACGAGGATGAAGACGAGCTGATTACGCTGGCATTGCGTGACAGCTGCGCCAATGTCGCCGGGGATGCTGTGGCTGTTGGCGACGGCGAGCGAAACGAGCTCAGCATGATGACCAGCGGAGGTTCGGTCCATCTCCGATTCAATCTCTGAAGCTCCTCTCTCCTCTTGCCAGCTACCACAAATCAACTTTCCCGCGCTCTGCTGTTTGTTCTCTTCGACGCATTGTGTGATTTCGTGCTCGGCGGCCTTGACAACTTGGAGTTGCTTCTCCGCGTGGCCGATCACGTCTTCTTTGAAACAGGGCCTCGTACTACTCCTCCATCCGCAGACAGAATCTGTTCAATTACGGCCGCAGATTACGTGGCCACAGGGTGTCACATCTCACGGTCAAGACGACCGTGGCAACGTCCCATCTTAGTAACGTTCTAGTGGCGTAGCGTGCCAATGAGCCTAAGCTCGTTCTGGCGGTGGAGTACTCTCGCCCAGAGTATCCAAGCCACACAACTCGTGCCGTTTCACCACCAACGGCCCGTCCGCGCCGTCGGAGCCACACACAACGGCCCGCAGGGTACTAACGCATTAGACCCGGGCAAATCCAACTGCAACACAACGATCAGTAGCTTCCTTACCCAGAGGACAAGGCAGCTTTGAGGGTATTGAACTCTGCTGGCTCTGCGCTTAGCGTCGTGACTGTTCGGTTCGAGACAACAGAAAACCGCGTGTCTCGCGTACCTCACTGCCGAAGCATCACCAGTTTCGCAATGCTGTTACTTTGTTAGGCAAGTTCGGGCACGTGCCGCTGGGATTTCCCGACTGTATAGTCTGATCCTGCCGGCTTCTGGATCGGCATGGGGATCTGGGTTGGGTCAGGGAGTATATTTCGCACTAACCCAATTGCCTGACTTTCAGCCGGAATTTGCGTTGAGTGCAGCCGCGGCTCTTATAACGTGGGACCGGAGAACTCGAGCCATGCCCTGGCATCCCACCTCCTGCCCCACCCCATCCCCACGTTCGTTTCAACAATGTCGTTCCCGCCTCTCCCTGGAATGTACTTTCGGACCGAATCGCCTTGGAAAGAGCTCAAGGTGACGCAGGCGGATCGTAACAGTACGTTCTCGCTGCCAAAACTCCATTAACGAGTGCTGACCCTGTTGCAGTTGCCTCGATCATTCTCGGATGGACGCTTGGTGGGTTTACTTATTCCTCTGTCTTTTCTCTCTCTAAACCAAACATTAGGCTTTGGGTTCTTCGTCGGCTGCAAGGCGGTTCGCGAGACGCGTCGCGTCGGCAGGGTGCGCCATTTCACTGTGCTGTAGCCGTAATGCTCAATCATCCTCAGCTCAACACCTACTGCATCCTGATCTGGGGAGAGCTTCTTGCGTGAGCCTAGTTCCATTGTTGATTTATCTCTTTGTCGCTGACGGTCCATGCAGATGCTGCGCCGTTATGTTGCAAGCATACCTTTACCTCCAGAGGGTCATTCAGCCAACGTTTTGGTTCTTCTTCTTCGTTGTCGTGTGCGCAGTCCCAGATTTGATTCCTTCTCGGCGAAACTGATCGCATTGTTTGCAGGACGTGGGCTATCCAAGTGCAGTTCTTGCTCCAGATCATAGTCAACCGGCTCTGCATCCTTTTGGACAGCAACAAGCAGCGGGTGCGTTTCCCCCGTTCTCTGGCCACCCTTGTTTTGGTGGTATTATGATACTGATACGACTATGCAGAACCAACTGCGCTGGACGATTGCAGCGCTTATTACTTTCATCAACGTATCCGTGTGGATCGTCTGGATGCCTGCGAAGCTTCAGATCTCGTCAGTATATTGCAAGACCTCTCGGAGCGAGACTGACTCGCCCTTCAAATAGCCAAAAATGGATTACCGCCAATCTTTGGTACGACCGTGTTGAGAAAGTTCTGTATCTCATCATCGATGGCTGCCTTGTGAGTTGAACTTCTCCGACTAGCGCCATAATCGAGCTACCACTAACGAGCTCTCAGAACTGGTACTTTATTCGGACGGTGAAGACGCGTCTCATTGAATACGGCGGTGTCAGTATATATCGTCTTCAAGGTGCCATTGTCGTGCTAACCGTCTGCACAGCTCAAGAAATACCAGCGCCTCGTCCGCTACAACACTCAGATTATTTGGGTCTCTCTCGGCATGGATGCGCTGATTATCGCCATGATGTCGATGCCGAACGAGCTCTGCTACCTTCAGTTCGTGAGTATATTTCTTTGGTGGCTTCCGGGACTACGCTAATGTTTTGTACACAGCATCCTGTAGCCTACCTGGCCAAGTTGAACATTGAGATGGCAATGTCGACGCTCATCATCAAAGTTGCTCGCGAGACTGGTGTCAACGTCGACGAGGACAGTACCACAAATAAAGCTGACACAACCGGGCAGCGAGGCACGAACTCTATGCAAGTCTCTGTCCAAATTACGCGGACTCAGCATCGAGAAGACATCGAACTGACGGATCAGTCTCCTCGCGTGTGGTCGACAACGACGCAGAAGCCAGATCTTGCGGGTTCACCCAAGTCCTCGGTTGAGCTCGGCCTTGACATGGGCGTTCGGAAAGACCGTTTCGATTGATCTCGCATGTAATATTCTGGAAATATCTTTCTTTGGATAATTAATACAATGAAATTATGCACTGCAGTCTTGCGTTGTGCAGTGGAAGCTAGGCGGCAATTGCCGGCGACGTGATTCGCGGACTTGCGCTTGTCCTCTTACCCTTGACCATGCATCGTGTTACTCGTTCCCTCGTAAACTAGTTCATTTTTTCGACCTGAATGACCGCTTAAATCGATTATCATCAGGCCCAGCCCGTGCGGAGGCTTTCGACGCAGGCTACGCCGCCTGCCGGTGGGTCGAACACAAAACTGTGGACCATTGGCGGTGCGCTTATCGGCGCTGGCGCGTTTGCCGCCTACCAATTTGGCGGAGCTTCTCCTGCTGCGCCTAAAGTACCGCTCAAGAGCGCCCTCGACAAAGACAACTTTGTCGAATTCCCCCTCAAGAAGGTACGCTCGCAAAGCGCGTCGCGACGCGTCCCTCATAGAGAGATTATCATCCAGGTCACGCCCTATAACCACAATACTGCTATCTTCCACTTTGAGCTGCCTGAGGGTACTGCGACGCTGCTGCCCGTCGCATCTTGCCTTGTGGTCAAGTCGGACAAGTTGACGAAGGACGGCAAGCCCGTTATTCGGCCATACACGCCGATTGGGCCGAGCGAACAGCCCGGCGAGCTCACGCTCCTCGTCAAGAAGTACGACTCTGGTAACGCGAGCAAGTTCATCCATGAGATGCAGGTCGGCGATAAGCTGTGAGTGCGCGTTGTGCGGGTCGGCGAGGCGCCTCACGATGTATGGACAGCGCGGTCAAGGGACCAATTCCCAAGTTCGAGTTCAAGGTCAACCAGTTCGACGAGGTCGCATTCATTGGAGGTGGTTCTGGCATGTGCGTACAGTAGCACTCTGCGTTGCCAGTATGCTGACATGAGCGACAGCACGCCATTCTACCAGGTGATTACTCATCCCTCATGGTTTCAAATCTTACTAATCGATTTGTAGATTCTGGAGTACGCTCTTGCAGACAAGACCAACAAGACCAAGTTCAAGTTGATATACGCCAACGTGGAGGAGCGTGACATCCTTCTCCGTAGCACATTCGACGAGTGGAAGCGCAAATACCCTGTGAGGGTGCACTCGAACTCTCTACATGAGGCGCTTACATCAGTGCAGGACACATTCGACGTTGTATACGCGCTTGATAAGCCTCCAAAGGGCTGGACTGGTGAGCTTGCAGCTGTGTAGCACAGGACAGACCTCAACTCTTGAATTCAGGACTGTCCGGATATGTCTCCAAGGATGTGATCAAGCAGCACGTCGCACCCCCAACGCTCAACGACAAAGTCAAGGTCTTTGTCTGCGGACCTCCGCCACAGGTTGCTGCTCTCGCAGGGAAGAAAGACGGAATGAAGCAAGGAGAGCTCGCTGGCGCGCTCAAGGAGCTTGGTTACACAGAGGGACAGGCGAGTCGCAATTATCGACATTTGATCGGTTTGCTAATCTCGACGCACCCAGGTCTTCAAGTTCTGAACAGTTTAAGACACTGTGATAGCGTGTGGTAGGCTTCACACGGCAATAAGAACATTATAGCTTTGGCGAACAAGTCAAAGTTCCCTGCCGATGTGCCGTGTGGCGCTGGTCTCCCACAGGGGCACCGGACCGATCATTATGGGCATCACCGCAGAGGGCACACATCTGCAGGTGACCGTAGCAACCTGTGGCGATTCTATTCCCGCTTTCAACGTTGATTGTGCGGAAACTCGCCTATATGCGTCATCCGATGCTCGCCAAATCGCACCCGATGCACACATCGCGGGATACACCGGCGCAGTCCCGTTAGTTCACCAGTTGTTCCATTGCATGGTTGACGATGGCGGACTACATATGCCGCGCTCGAAAGCGTGACTTATGCGGTAATCTCACAAGACAAAGAATCATGGGTGCGCAGCATTCAGCTGACCGTCTTTCGCGTGCCGGAGATGCTTCGAGATCCCAATGACCGCATGGTGGCGGTTCCGGCCATCCCGCTCTTCAGAGTCTTCTTCAGGTTAATAGCCGACGATCTGGGTTCTAGACGGCGTTTTGTTGTGGTACGGTGGTGCTATAAGGCCGTAATGCGAGGCGGTGGGGTAGCTGCTTGTGTGTACCCCTGCCCACCCCTCCGCCCTAGCACTCGTCTTCATTGTCGAACATGCGGCTCTCCATCGGTATTGCTGCTTTCGCATTGTTCAGCACCGCTGTTGCTGCTCCTCAGCTGTTGGAGAAGCGCGCGCAGTGCGCCACCACCCTGCAGACCGCAATTGTAGGTCACTTGTTGACACCCGATTCACGCCCGTTTGCTCACTGTATCTCAACGTCCTGTAGGACCGCACGAACTCGATGCTCAACAAGTGGTACAACAAGAACGGAACGGGACAACTCCTCGACGGTTCGTACTAGTCCCCTTTTCTTTTCCACAGATCCCACAGCTCACCTTTTGTAGGCTCTCTGTGGACTGACACAAACGCATGGGAGGACATCTGCTCGCTCATGCTCGGAGCGAACACGCGGACGTGGGATAACTTGCCGGAGACCAGCTTTCTCGGTCGCATGGCGGTTCGTGGCGCGACCCAACAGGAGTGGTCCAATCTCCTCGTCGGCAGCAACGATGATGCAGGAGTGCGTACCCGACCTCGATACCTGTCGTTATTGTACCCGGCTGAGCCGTCGCTTCCAGTGGATGATCCTCTCATTGTGGAAGGTGTGTACATCTGTTCCACAAGTCTCGCCTGGCCGCTGAGCAGAGGCCAAGATGGGCGACTACAAGGGCAAGTACGGCCTCGATAGGGGCCCATACGACCGTGCTGCTACAAACATTTACAACCTGATCGCCGGCGAGTGGGATACTAGCGTCTGTGGGGGCGGCAGTGAGTCAATTCATCCTAGTTTCATCGTTCTCATTCACATACTACTTCGCAGTGTGGTGGTCCAAGGCCCACACATACAAGGTGAATCTCACTGTGGATCACACTGCCGACATGTACTCAGATTTGTTCCTGTAGAATGCCATCACCAATCAGCTATGGCTTCTGGTCAATGCCAACGCATATAACCGCTTCGGAGGACAGGCATATCTCGATAGGGCAAATGCGGTGGGTCACTATGATGCGTCGGTTGCTTTGACAAGGCTCACCAGACACTCAGGCTTGGACGTGGCGTGCGTTTCGACTGGATGTGTGGCGAAACTACAATACTCACGTCGCCTTTGTCTGTAGTCCTCAACTCTGGCATGCGCAACTCAGAGGGGTTATGGAATGGTATGTTGTAACCGCCTTTAGACTTCTAATTCTAACGCTGAAATGCAGATGGCCTCACGAGCGATTGCCGCAACAACGGGCAGGTGAGTATACTGTACTTGCCCGGATCTAAGTGCTCAGATCTGCCGACAGACCACATGGACCTACAACCAGGGTGTTATTGCCTCTGGTCTCGCAAACCTGTACGCTGCCCGGGGTCGCAACGACCCCAGTCTTCTTGACCAGGCGGAGATCACGTTTGTGGTAGTAGCTTCAGATACAGAGCGAGAACTAAAGATTGGTCTAGGCTGAACGCAACGATCCGTCTACTCACCGTGAATGGAATTCTGAAGGAGAGCTGTGATGGTGCAGCCAGCAGCAGCTGCAACCATGACCAGGTACAGTGATCCTTAGTGACTTGGTCATGCGTGATCGTGCAGCTGACGCGGTTGCGCGGCGCCTACAGCAACTCTTCAAGGGTCTCTGGACGAAGCATGTTCAATACTACCTTGATTATGCTTCTGCGGATCGGCAGGCACGGTATAAGGACTTCCTCGGTGCGTTGTCGACGTACCATCGCTAGTATTCCTGTTGACTGATCATGCTGTGGTACGCAGGTGCCCAATTCAGTGCCATCTTTCACTACGGCACAGGTGGCGACGGGCTCATTGGTAAGACAAATTGCCACAAGCTTAAGGGCGTGACGCTGATTCGATGGTGTAGGGAATGTGTGGTATGCTCCATCGCAAGGCGGGTCGCTCTTCACTCCAGAGACCTGCACGGCCGGTATTGCGGGCATCGTTGCCGCTGCCAAGGTGCGAATGAGCTCGCACATTTAGCCAGAACGCGCTGACCTCGGCCGCTACTTTACACCTTTAGTATGGACCCTGCTGATCGCACAACACTATTTTCGACGATTATAACAAGTTTGCCGACCACTCGAAACTCATGTGACGATCTTCTATGTCGAAATACAATCCTGTGATGCTTTTGCAATTCACAGCTTGAATAAGGGCTCAAGCGCTGAAACTGCTCTCCCTGTGGATTTGTCCCAACCTCACTCGGCCAAGGTTCGTTGACACATGCTCGGGCATGCACGTCAATAGGAGCGATCCGCCCGACGCTTCGATCTTTGGGCAAGAGTGGCACACAAAGTCAAGTGTTCTACAAGATAAATCGTTTGAGAGGTGTTAAACAGTGTCAGGTAATAATGCAAACATGAAGTCCGCGAAATAATGAGCTGGTGAAGGTAGCATACAGCAGAGAAAAGCAAGCAAGATGGATCAGATCGAGGCGTCAGTCGAGTAGCATCCTAGACGGCCAGGGTGCCGCGTGTCACGAAACTACGGTGGCCGAGGGCTGCGCATCCCTGCTGGATTCGCGAGCTCGTTCACGTTCTCGCTCCTTCTCGCGTAGACGGTCGGCGGAACCGGGCGGGTCGGCATTGAGGATTTCAGATACAGCCGGAGCAGTGAATGAGGGTATAGCTGCTCGTGCTGCTGAAACGGCTCCTAACGCGGCCCTCAGTGCAGAGTTCTCAGCACGAAGTTGTTCGACCAGTGTGCGACATTCCTCCCAACGTCGGTTTGCTTCGTCGGCACTTGCTAATGCTGCGTCGACTAGTTGCGCACGTGCCTCGAGCTGCTTGACATGTCTGCAGCGCGTCGTTAGTTAGTGCAAGAAGCATAGTTGAGGATTGGGGAGCGCACTGGTCTCTTCGCTCGCGGAAAGCGCGCTGGGCCTTGCGATTCTGCTCTGCGCGTTTTGAAGTGCTGAGTTGGCGACCGGAAGCTGTTGGGGTAGGGGATGGTGCTTGGTCTGATTCATGCTGGGGTGCCGTCGTGTACTGGGCATGTGTCTCAGCCCGGTGGCCGGCTGACGGCTGCTGATGATAGACAGGTGTGGGCGATGACGAGCGGTAGACGGGCTTCAATGGTGGTAGTTGCGGCAAGTCTTGGTATTCGTGTGGTGGCGTCTTACGCTTGCGACTGCTCAACGGAGGCGATCGCAGTGAGGACGTGCTGGCATATGACGGGGCTGCGCGCATTGTGAGCATTTATGAGAGCTACAGTGTGTTCAAAGGACGTACAGATCGAGCGTGTGGGCGGAGACTCAGACATTGGAGTGGCGGGCTGCGAAGTAACTGCGCAGGAGGAGGAAAAGAGTTAAGTGAGTGGCAGGCGGCGGCCGATCTGTGAAATAGCGGTGCCGCGCGGATTACACAAGCCAGGTAAGCAAAACTGCACCACATCCATCCGCTGACACACGCGCTGGTCCGGGGCTCGGCTTCTGTCCAACGCTGCTTTGCTTTGCTCAGCCGAGAAACTCCGGAACTGGCAGTCCATTCCCCACGCTGGCGTCAGCCGGCATCCCACCCGGCGAATACCTTACGACACGGGTCCCCGAATATAAGCGGACCGTTTTAGTCACCGTATGTTACGGCCGAGCCGATGGCTGCGTCAGCATTCCGAAGTGCTCTCGTGAAAGCGACGTCCTCATATAAACAGACGCGAACAGTAAAGAACAACATTGAACAAACGAATGTGAACCTTGAACAGATGGGAAAGACGAGATACCGATAAAGGACCAATGGATACAGTGACCAATCAGACGTCGCGCGATCCAGCTTGCGCTGACCCAGGACAAAACCGAATCAACGAGTGACATGCGGGTAGTTAAGATCGAACGGGCTTGCGCAAAGAGAGTCGATGAACTGAGAATGACAAAGAAAACGGACGGACTGGGACAGCCGTCCTCCTACTGGTCTGCAAAGATGACATTCGCGTGCTCGATGAGCCACTCGATGGTCATCGCCTTTCCTGCCATGTCTGCGAATTCGCGACCACTGTCGTCCGACCGCATCAACGTCGCTTTGAGACAATAAAGTCAGCAAGAAGCAACGAAACCAGGTGAGCTACAACTCACGACCAAAGACAACACCCAGGTTCCGCGCGTTCATTAGATTCTCCTCTTGGCTCGCTTGTACGCGATGCAAATGTAACATCAAGAATTGGAGTGTCTGGAAGTGCTCGCGTGGCAATTGGTGCACCAGGTCCGCAAGCGCTGCAGTTTTGGTGCCAGGTTCTCGAATGCCAGATGCACCGATGAACTGCTCGTGCAGTGTGTGGGTCAATAGCGGGTTGGGCAGTGCTCGGAAGTACGACTTGAGTACGGAGGTGATGCTCGAAATGTCGTTGAATACTTCGGTATCCTCGAGGTCGAAAGAGTCGTAGTTTCCGCGCTCGAACAGTGCGGTAATCGACTTTGACAACGAGCTACCACCGGACTTTCGGTAAATTCCCTCGTAGTCCATGCCTACAAGTCGGCATGAGGAACCGGCAAACATCCGGGCAACAAAGTCAACTCACCGGACTTCTCCACGGCATTGATACACTTCTCCACAATGACAGGGATGGAGCGGTCATCTCCGCGAGCAGCGTCTGCTCGGGTCTGCTCGATAAGATCTCGACCGAAGAGCGCAGGCGCTGTTGAGCAGGTTATGACTTGTGCAAGGTTACACACTGGCGGGAACTCACGAAGCGGACCCATGTCCACGTTGTCGTCTAAAGATTGATACTGAGGAGGACGGCATGACGTCTGAAGGCTGTGAATGCAGCGCGTGTGAATCGCAGTTGAACAGTCTAGATGTCAAAGCGTGAGCACGTCAATATCTCTCATGAGCGCGACGCCACGTACTGGAACAACGCAGCTGCGAGCCCCACATCTTGTCATTGCAGTGGTCACATCGCGCAACGCGCAGCACACTGATTTGCTGGAACGAGTGCTCGAAGTTGTTCCGGGGCTTGTCTGGCTGCAAGCCCAACGCCACAACACCACCAGGCCCGCGCTCCTGGACTGCTGCCAGATTCTGCTGACTCGGTTTCTTGTTGTTCCACTTGAAGCCCTTACGCGCGTTCGCCTGCGCCGCGTCGAGATAGTCTGCCTTAACGACCTTGATGAAGCGAGTGTCTTCTCGCTCGCGATCGTCCACCATCATCGCGATTGTGTTGGCAGACGACGCGGTCGTCGCACTCCCACCGCCAGAGGTGTATGACTGTGACGGTGACGGGGAACCAGACAGAGACGGTGAGCCGTAACCGTTGTTGTAGCCAAGCGGTCCTTTGGTTGGTACCTTGGGTGGACGTTCGGGCGGAGAGCCATGGAGTAGCTCAAGTCGGCGCTCGGTGTCGCGGTTGAGCTCCACAAGCTCCTCATTGCGAGCGTTAAGTGCGGTCACTTCCTCTAAGAAGACGTCGCGTGTTTGCTTCAGTTCTGCGACCTCGCGCTGAAGTGCTTCTCGTTGCTCCGTTAGAGGCTCGAGGTCACGACGGTACTGGCTCTTGAGTCCTTCCAAGCGCGTGGTCAGGGATCGACTGAGGGAACCTTCAGAAACGACATTGCCAGATCTGTCCGGTGAGTGTCAGGCTGAGCGAAAAGGGTAGGGATAGCCAAACGTACTGCTTTGTCGTATTGAGCTCTTCCATTTCGGCGAGAGTCAAGTCGCGCTCAACCTTAAGCTTCGCCACGTCGTGCTGCAGCCCATGCAGGTTCTCGTTGAGGTCCCTCGAAAGCAGCTCCTTCATCTCGCGCGTCTTCTCCTCAGCAGTATACTGAGTGAGTCGCGCGTTCTGTCCGTGCAACTGTGCCTTGAGTCGTTGGACCTCAGCCTGGGCTTCGCGCCGAGAAGCGAGTTCCTGATCATATTCTGACTGCGCAACGGACAAGCCGTCGATGACTTGTTGGCTGGCCCTCTGGTGTACTTGGTTAGCACATTTGTGCAAAATTCTACAAGGTAAACACTCACCCGCATGCCATCTAGCTTGCTCTTAAGTGTCGTATAGCCCTCCCTCTGCTGCTGTAGTGCTTCCAGAATTGCCTCGACAAGCTTCGTGTCCAGTTTGACATGCGCAACATTGCGCTCGTTGGAGTCCGCTAGTGCCTCACGCAGTCTGCGCGCGACAACATCGCCATTGGCCGTGGCACGGTTGTTGCCTCCGCCGCCTAATAGACCATTCACATAGGGCATATCTTTGGGCATGGACGACTTGCGCCGCGAATCATGTGTGTCCACGCTCGGGACCAGCGTGTCTTCGACAGTGGTATGGAATTCGCTAGAGCCGTTATCGAAGCTCGAACGCCCTGAGCCACTTGCCCCGTCGGCGCTGGGGCTTCGTCTTCCATCCATGATATCGTCGTTAGCGTCGTAGTCGTCCAGAATAATTGCAGATGGCACGTTCATTACCGCAGACACAGGTGTTACCGTGTTTGATCCAAGAGTGCTGCCCTCGCTTAAGCCAGGCGAGAACCCCGGGGTGTGTGGCGATGGAGACTGCAACATCTCACCAGCGTCACCTGTCGTGGGCTTCGGTTCATCTTGCTCATCGGCAGACGAATCATCTGCCGAGATGAGAAGTTCAAGAATATTGGCCTCATTGATCGAGAAGCGGATGGGTGGAATGGATGGTGCGATGACAGCGCTATTGGGTTGCGCCTGTTGATCTTCGACGGTGGCAGGCGAAAAGCCCTCGGCATCATTTCCGACTTCCTTGGGAGGTACGCTCGGAGGCACAGAGGGCGAGGCAGCGTCAGCGCGTCCAGTGACGATCGGGTCCACTGGAACATGATGGGGAGGGGTCTTTGCAGATTCAGGGAGGCTCATAGAACGCTGAGGGTATCCATACGACGACGCATCCAGATTGGTGGGGACCTCTTCTGTCGACGTCCCACGGTTTGGTGGCTGTGGTCGTGCCGGTGATACGCCTCGACGGTCATCCCGGGCCCACGGGAGAGTCGACTGTGCAGCCGCAGGGATTTGGGGCGATGCCGAGCGAGAGATGCTGTCCGGACTGGAGACTCCGCTGGGAAGGGGTGCGCCCGCGAGCATGGACCGACGCCGGTCTTGCCGTGATGTGGGGACAGCCAAGCCAGCAGATGGCTGGGGAGAACGGGGACTCTCCTCTGCAGACTGACGTCGTGGACCATCGTCGATGCCCGACTGCGGAGGCAACGAATCGACGCGAGCTCGAGGAACGATCGGGGCTGGTGCTGGCGAGCGTGCCGCATTCGTCTGGTCCACAAAGCCATCCGTCGGGAAGTACTGCGAAGCATTGGAGTGAGCTGATGTGCTCGGGCTGAGGCTGTTGTTTGTTGACGGCGAGAGATGACCAGATGCTGATGGCGAGAGTACAGGTGTGTTGGTGTTGGTGTTGCCATTGGTCGGTGTTCCTAACGGCGAATCCACTTGTCTTTCCCTGCTGGCGTCGATGGGACCGGGCTGGTCGCCGGATGAGAAACGAATACGGGGAAAGAATGTAGATCTCTGAAAGAACGTACCGCGTTCTCCCGCAGGCGCGAGCTGGAGCTGGGCTTGCCAGAGTCCTTGCGCGCGGCTGCATTCTTTGCCTTCTTCTTCGCCTCTGCGTGTCGTCTACTGCGGGCGACGCGTTCATTGTGGCAGGCCATGCAATATATACCCTGTGACGTCTTGGCAAAGACAAGCTCGTCGATACGGCGTGAGCACGTCCTGCAGGTGAAGCAGGCCGCGTGGTAGGATTCTTCGCCAGTCATGATTGCTTCATCGAGAATCGGCTTTTTGCAGACATTGCAATTGTATGAGCACGATGTGCAGACAGGACTGCCATCAGATAAAAGAAGGAGGTTGGTGTCGGCCTATGTATGGGATTATGTGCTCGCGTCAGCGTCAGCCGCTGCGCAAGCGCAAGCGCGGCGAGTGTAAAGGCAGACGTACCGTGACGCGGTTGCTGCACTTGGCACACTTGAAGCTAAAGTCAGGAACCTATTCAGCATGCGAGTAATTAAGCTGCAGTTGAAGGTGCGCACCAGTCGACGTGCCACAGCGACGACCTTACGAACCATTCAGCATCCGCGCAGTCAGCATTTTAGAGAGCGAACAAGACACACCCAAATGCAACGACAATACCGCCGCTCTCCGACTCTACGGTGAGCTTGCAGCCGCCGCACAAGCGTTCGCTTGGCTGGGTGTTATGTTGGATAGATGCCGAGGCCGTTGCCTGCATGGTGCCGTCGTTGCGCTCGCGTTGGGCGCGTGGGACCAGTGGGGTCTAGTGCGGGCGTGAAAGAGAGTGAGAATCGAGTGTAGGGTCCAAGGATGCCAGCGCAATCGGAGAGAGAGGGACAAAGTCACCCCGACCGGCTGCTTTCCACGTTCGATCTTCACACCCCGACCCCGACCCCGATCCAACCACACACTCATATTTCCCACGCTCGTCTCACAGCTCTTGTCGCCGGCCCTGCCCGCATCCCTGCACCGGTTCAATCCGGAAACTACCTACTGCGAGATGATCCCGCTCAACGCGGCCTCTCAACCATGCCAACTGTCGTCAACGGCGGTGCAACGCGGCACCTTGCCAGCCCGCGCTCTAACACACCCTGAGAAATGCAATGCAACAAGCCTCGGCGCCACTCGTTCATCCTGGTCACGGTCGTGGATCCCGGCTCCTCCGTACCTGCCTGCACTGCTCTGCACGTCCGCGGTGGCGTCGTTCTTCGATTTCCACTGCAGTGCCGATAACAACTCGCAGCAAGGTCACGATCTCTTGCCTGCCCACTGGCGTCTACTGTGGAATGTCTCATGTGCTGGCTGACGCGACTGACGTCCGATCTGCACGTCTTTGCCCTGACGCCTCCTTAGTCTCTCTGTCTTCCGCAGAGCTGCGCAATGTCTCTGAGCTTCACAAATCCCCATCTCTATAGTAGTGGAGTTCTTCCCAGCTTCTCTCTCATCAGCTGTCTGCGGCTTCCGGCTGCACGATTCTAGTTTAGGTCCTCGGACTGCACACGAGCACCTTGTCGGATATAGCCGCCCGTTCCCTTCCACAGTACCTCGACCATCACGGATTACACTTGCAGGAACTCCAAGTGACAGTTCGCGCAAATGACACTCATATTTGTTGAGCTAGAAGCCCTTTCGGCGCTCATGTCACAGACCGGACGCTTCACCAAAACCACAAGCCCAGGCCATCCGGAGGCATAGTGAGCACACGTCGCGCCAAAGATCCGCACAGCTCGTGGCGTTCAATCGCGTCAATGATCAGCACCCTTGACATCCTTGCCAGGAGTCCCAAATACTGTCTAGACAGGCTGCCACTTCAAGTTCTATAGGACTTAACGCTGACGCCTTGCCGCAGAATACATGCTGAACGCCACGCTCTATTATATGATGCGGTCACGAGTGCATGGAGAACGCATGACGGCTTCACGTGCGTATGTAACAGATTACTGTCGGAGTTGGAAAGCGCGTCTCGTTGGCACCACGTCAATTGAGCGAGAAGCCACGAAAGATTTCACTGGATTTGCTTTCCTTCAGCGTAGCGGGCGGAAATTAGTTCAAAACGCCGATGATGAGTTGGGGGAACCACACCAGGCCGACGATACGGTCTCGGTAGCTGAACGCATGGCCCGGATGACCCCAGCCAGTGAAATGCCCATCAGGGCGGCGGAGATAATCCAAACAAAGAACAACAGTCGGCGTGATGCAAAGCTGATTGCTAGATCAGACCAACGATGAACACTGGCTGTGCGAGGCGGCACCCGAATAGTTGACCAATGAGCTTCAGTTTAGTAAAGGTTGGCACCTCGATCACCAATAAACTGGGACAGCACGCGGAATGATTTGGACGCATGATGCTTTCTGTGCCATTAAATGCTACAGAAAGCACAACGGGCATGTTGGTCGTGCATCTGGTGGCTCGCTGGCCATGCTATCCAGTTGGTGCGAACAATCGCCAGCCAACATGGCAACTCTGGACATTGAAACGACAAAATTCACGCTCAACTGCGCAATCGGGAGTTACTCGGACAACGAGCGAGGATACTGCAATTCAACGTCAATCGGCGCGGAGGGATGTTCGCCGGCTGTCGTCAGGCTGAAGCATATGTCATCGTCGGCGACCGACCTTCAGGAACTTGTGGAATAGTAATCATGCGGGCGCCGGTGCAGCCCAATCCAACATTGCATAGCAGGTGCAAGGGACAACGAAAGCGATAGCAAACAAGATACGTACAGAATGGCAAGCCCGGAATCTACAGTCGCGAGGGAGCCATCTCTGTGCGTCGGATCACCCCAGGGAGACGTAGCCACTGCGAGTACGAGGCCGAACGACAGAGCAGAGATGAGACGCGAGGTCGCGGAGCAGGTAGGGAACCTCTTGCAGGAAGATCTTATGTCTAAGGCGCATCACGATGTCAGCACATACGCGATAGCGATGAACGTGAGGGACTCACGGTACTGCATCCCAACCAGTCTTTGCATATGTAGTGTAGTTGTAGTATGCGCCGAGCGAAAAATATGCGAGGGCGACGATGAACATTCTGTCCGCTGCCGCGTCAGGAATAGATGCGCAACCAAATGGTTAATTCACGCACAGTAGGAAGAAGTAACCCAAACTGAGCCCGCTGTTGAGTTCCGGTGTTGCACCTGGTCCTGGATTCTCGTCCTTAGTGAGACATGCCTCTGGTAGC
>Ga0247815_10000111_pt1 | contig 61558 bp, 47 predicted proteins | sample UWRJL194509B1_FD_181014 | JGI IMG/M metagenome (GOLD analysis project Ga0247815, IMG submission 181014) | Plant litter microbial communities from Arlington Agricultural Research Station in Wisconsin, United States - UWRJ-L194-509B-1 | ecosystem: Environmental > Terrestrial > Plant litter >... | reverse complement strand
GGGGAACGGCAAAGTGGTTTTTGCCTGGGGGTAAAATAAGGGGGAGTGTTTTTCTCCTCAACCTTTTGCTTACAGCAAAATCTTGCATGTCGAAAAACACTCCCCCTTATTTTACTAAATCGCAGGATATACCACATTGCCGATCCTGCACAAACCAAATGAGAATTTCCGAAATAGGCGTTCAAACCGGAGATCTGGACGTATGTTTGTCGAAAAACACTTCCCCTTATTTGCTAAATTCCAGGGTATACCACATTGCCGATCCTGCACAAACCAAATGAGAATTTCCGAAATGGGCGTTCAAACCGGAGATCTGGACGTATGCAGGTTGGATGGTTACCAGTTTTTCAGCTACCAGTTTAGCTATGGAAGGATATGCTGGTTGTACGGCTGTCAATCTTTCGGATAGGCAAATTATGTTTGTATAGGCGATAAAAATGGATTGGATATGACGCAATGCCGGCTATGCATTTTGTTTTGCAGGGGCTTGTATGGCCTTTGGATATTGCCAGTGTAATTGCTAAATAAAAAAGCAGTAGGTGTTTTTCGACATGCGAGATTTTCCTGAAAGCAAAAGGTCGAGGAGAAAAATATCTACTGCTTTTTTACAGCTTAGAACAACCCAACACTAAGCCAATGTTATCTCCTCCGAATACTCATTACCAAATCTATCCCTTGCAACAACCTTAACTACCTTCGTACCTAAACTTGGCTGCGCAAAAAACAAATGATCCGTCAACGTAGGCTCAACCCATTTGTGTTTCTTCGGCACCATTGGGCCGTCATACAAGCTGTACGCAATTGGATCCATTGCCGTGCGCTGCTGCATCATCCCTTTAGAAACACCATCTTCGAAATACTCAATTTTCCATTTCGGGTCCCAATTCCATACATTAGCCGCGATTTCATTCGGCTGATCCTTGAAACTTCCCTTAGGATAAATCCTTAGCTGATGCGCTTTCGGTTTGCCCGTCGACTTGTAATACCACTTGATTTCCGGGCCGTCAACCTCGTATACTCCGTATCCATTAGGACAGCCATCACTGCAAACCGGACCAGTCCACCAGGCACCACATACCGTTCCGTGCACGTGTTCCATCATATTGCGGTCTTCCCATTTCTCGTTCATATGCGTATGGCCCGACATGATATGTACCTGATAGCCCTCCAGGATCTTATACAGACGTTCCCTGTTGGACAATACACCGCCCAGTTCATCTTCTTTCAGTTTGTTCCTTCTCGAATTACCTGTGTTCGTTGGGATATGCAGCGACACTACAACGGTGCTTCCTGGTTTTACTGCTTTCAGGTCCTGCTCCAGCCAGGCCAGTTGCGTTTCTGTCAGGTAACCGATGTACTTTTTCGCTACTCCCAGGAAGAAAACGTTATCCAATGATACGTAATGGATATCCCCACGGTTGTAGGAGTAATATGTCGGTCCAAAGCTGTCTTTAAACGTCCGTGTGGAAAGATCATCCGTTCTTGCATCCAAATCCATGTCGTGGTTCCCCGGAAGGTTATAGAAGGGAATTCCTGTTGTATGTACAGCTTCCTTGTAATCTTTGATCAGCTCAAAGTGGTCCCATACCAGGTCCCCGCATCCAATTCCGTGGAAGAGTGTGCCTGCAGGATAAGTTTTCAGCAGGCTTACCACATCTGGCACTGTCTCCGCTTTCATCTGATCCGCATCTTTTTTAGAGATCACCTGTGGGTCGGCCCATACAATGAAGTTGTGTTTTTTGTCCGATACCTCCAATTTTTCCAATTGGAAGTCCGCCTTAAAAGTAGGGGAGTCCTTAGGTACTGCTTTATAGAATTTCGCTATTCCACCTTCGTGGGGGAACTGGTATCCCGAGGGTACGCTGATGTAAACGAAGTCGGCAGTATGGTTACTCACCAAGGTGTAATCCCCACGTTTATCTGTCAGCGTTACGTTCGTTCCGTCGGTCACTGCTACGCCCGAGATTCCTCTGCCGGCAGCATTCACATTACCCTTCAGGGTGATGTTCGTGAGGTCGACTGCAGTAGCTGCTGCGGGCAGTTCTGCTGCCTGAATGATCGTCGCGGGAACAGCCAATAGCGTGCCTGTCAGGCCCAGGTTTTTAAGAAAATGTCTTCTGTCTAACATTCTATTTTATTTTTAGTATTCGTTTGGTTGTATGAAAATGATTGATTGATATATCGATTGTAAGAATCTGAATATTATGTTTTTATTAAAACTGTGTCAGACATTTTGGTAGTGTTATTTTGTTCATAGACCACCCTTGCCCGGTGCATATTTCTCCTAAGCTTGTGCGCTGCGAAATGAAAATACAAAATTATGGCGATGCCCAACAAGGCGATGAACGAAGCAGATATGGACAGGAAAATAAAGTGGCGTTTTACCTTGAGCGGCTCTTCATTGAGTACAGTAATCTGGACCTCCGTTGGGTCTGCGTGGGGCAGGGTGTTGTTCGTACTTCTGCCCTGCAATACGAGTAATTCATGGTCAGACTCTATGGCTTCCAGCAGCAGAATGGTGTCCCGGAATTCCTCTTCGTTGGCCTTAGTCCTGCCAACCCAGGTCAGCAATACCGTAAGATTTTCATCCGTAATGACCTGATCAAAATATTCGATAATTAGCTGGTGATATAAGACCTGCCGATTGTTTTGAAATTGCAAATGATCCTGACCTGTTTGCAAATCATCCCCGCCAGTTAGAAACTGATCTGAGTCTGTAGACTGATGATGACCTGTTTGAAACTCATCCTGATTTGTTTCAAACTCATCTTGATCTGTTTTAAACTGCTCCGCGTCTGATTCAAACTGACCCGGGCCTTTTTCAAAGCGATCCTGCCCCGGTTCAGGAGCAAACGTAAAATCGCGGATATAGATCTGCGCAAACCTGCAGAGTGGTTTGTAGTACCGGTTGAAAAGTACCTGCAGCGCGAGGTTGTCGTTCTCCTCCAGCAGTGCAAATAACTCTTCGTCCGAACGTGAATGATAAACGTTGGCTTCCATTGATGGCGCCAAATTACCATCCTAATATTAGGTTAATGTTAAATCTCGAAGCTTTGCCGCAAAGGGCTTATCCAAATTCCCCGTTTTCAGGGGTAGTGAATTCCTTTTCACTTTTTGCAATCACAATCGTGGCCACACCGTTTCCAATCATATTTGTAATTGCACGGGCTTCACTCATGAATTTGTCGACACCCAAAAGGAATGCAAGGCCCTCAATCGGGATTTTGTGGATTGCCGTTAGCGTAGAAGCCAGGATGATAAATCCGCTGCCCGTTACCCCTGCTGCGCCTTTCGAGGTGATCATCAGGATACCCGTAATGCTCGCCATCTCTCCCAGGGAAAGGTGTACGTTATACAATTGCGCCAGGAAGATCACCGACATCGAGAGATAGATCGATGTCCCGTCCAGATTAAAGGAATAACCCGTAGGTACCACCAAACCCACAACCGATTTACTGCAACCCATTTTCTCCAGTTTCAGCATCAGCGTAGGTAAAGCAGATTCCGAAGAAGAGGTCCCAAGTACCAGCAGCAGTTCTTCTTTGATATATTTCAGGAATTGAAAGATACTTAGTTTATAATAACGCAGGATCAAACCCAGCACCAGGAACACAAATACAAACATCGTCAGGTAAACAGTTCCCATTAGCTTTGCCAATGGTACCAGCGTGTCCAATCCGAATTTACCAATCGTATAAGCCATTCCGCCAAAGGCACCCAGTGGGGCCAGGTACATCACGTATTTTAATCCTTTGAAAACGATTTTGGAGAGTTTGCCCAGCTGCACCACCGCATATTCTCGGTGTTTCGAAAAGTTGAGGATGATCCCCACGATGATCGCGACCAGCAGGATTTGCAGGGTGAAGTTCGAAAAGAAGAATTCCGCCCAGTTAAATCCTCCCTGTGCAGGGGCTTTGGTATATTTTGATGGGTCCTGCACCTGCAGTCCCGTTTTGCTGATTTTGCCTGGTTGAACCAATACCGCCACTACAATGCCTATCGCGAGGGCAAAGGTAGTCAGTACCTCAAAGTAGATCAGGGATTTCAACCCAATGCGACCAACTTTTTTCAGGTCGCCCATTCCACTGATCCCCAATACGATCGTCAGGAAGATAATGGGGCCAATAAAAAGTTTGATGATATCGACAAAGGTCTTGCCAACGATTTCCATTTTTATTCCCGTAGCCGGGTCGTAATGTCCTAATACAATACCTGCGATAATCGCGATCAGTACCCAGAAAGTGAGGTTCTTAAAGATGGATTTCATGTATGAGCTTTGATTTAGATAGGTAATAATAGCAATTTTTTTAAAAGAATGATATCAATCTTGGAAATAGGATTGCTTATTCCATAAGATTTAACCGAAATGTTTGAAAAATTTACAAATTAAATCGCTTACCGGATGGTGAGGGCATAAAAAAGCCCCGAACTCAACCATAAGAACGGGGCCGGCAGCTAATAGTATGTGCACGAATATAATCTTACGCTATGCTAAAAGTTCATATATATCTATAATTAAGTATGGCTCAAATGACAAAACGTTTTATCATTAAATAATTAATAACCAACGATAATTAATCAAATACAGCCGCGCAAATAATTGTCTGCTTTTTGATATTTGGTGGTTAACATTCATAAATTTGTCTATGAACCGACTCGACCGCCTGTCCGCCATCCTCATCCAGCTGCAATCCCGCAAGGTCGTGCGCGCCCAGGATATTGCCGACCGCTACCAGATCAGCCTTCGCACCGTATACCGGGATGTACGCTCGCTCGAAGAAGCAGGTGTACCTGTCATTGGCGAATCAGGGGTAGGTTATTCCCTCGTGGAAGGTTATCGGTTACCTCCGGTCATGTTTACAAGAGAGGAAGCCACTGCTTTTATCACAGCAGAAAAACTCGTGGCTACCCTTACAGATACCGCAAGTAGTATTTCTTATAGTCAGGCACTCGACAAAGTCAGGGCAGTACTCAAAACGGCCGACAAAGATTACCTCGAAGAGCTGGACAGCCGGATCGCGGTGGTGAAGAATATCAGGCCGCCACAACTGGGCTCGCAGCACAACCCCTTGCAGATCATCCTTCAGGCCATTGCGGCGAAAAAGCTCATACAATTGGATTATTTTGCCTATTACCGGCAGGAACATACCAAAAGGCTGGTTGAACCCATGGGCGTATTTTATATCGAAACCTACTGGCACCTCATCGCCTGGTGCAGGGAACGGAAAGCTTACCGTGATTTTCGCTTTGACAGGATCCTCGAGATCTGCAGCACCGATGAGGTCTTCGTTGACGAGCATCCCTCCCTGAGCACTTATCTCGCAGATCAGTACAAAGACCAGCATATGGAAGAAGTAACCCTGCTGCTGAATAATGACGCCAACCTGCACCTGGGAGAGCAAAAGTATTACATGGGGTATGTATCCGAATCGGTTACACCAGCAGGAGTGGAGATGCAGTTCCTGACGATGTCAATTGAGGGCTTTGCCCGATGGTACATGAGTTTTGCCGATTACGCGAGCATCATCAAACCCGCAGCACTGCAGGATCGTGTGGAATCACTCTTCGGGGCCATTGAAAAAAAAATTACAAAAAATAAAACACTGCTGACATAGGGTTGTCACCAGCCCATTGTTACTTTGATTATAACCAAAAAACAAAATCTTATGTCAACTCCAAAAGAATTTTTAAAAGAGCTCAAACAGGAATCAGTAGTTACCCGCAAAATGCTGGACCGTATTCCTGCGGATAAATACGATTGGGCACCTCATCCAAAGAGCATGACGATCAAACAGCTTACCGGTCATATTGCTGAGCTTCCTGAATGGATTTCCATGGCCTTTACCACCGATGAAATGGATTTTGCCACCAGCCCCTATACTCCGCCTGTCTGGGGCAGCAATGAAGAGCTGATGGCTTTGTTCGAACAAAACTATAACACTGCCGTAAGCTCATTGGAAAACGGAACCGAAGAACAGCTGGAACCGGAATGGCTGCTTAAGAACCACGACCAAATCCTGATGCAGCTAACTAAAGGCGAACTGGTGCGCCATGCGCTGAGCCAGACCATCCATCACCGCGCACAGCTGGGTGTTTACCTGCGTTTGTTGGATATTCCTATTCCAGGTACTTATGGCCCAAGCGCCGATGAGCAAAAGTTTTAGTTTCAATCCCCTGCCGGTGATGATCAATAAATATCCGGCAGGGGATCCTTTCTGTTATGATTTCATAAGAAACAGCTCAAATTTTCTTATAACTTTGTATCATGTCAGTTGAAGAATTAGAAGCATATTTTGCAGGAATAGAATTGCCAGAGCAGATTACCTTGGAACAGGGGGTTGTTATTGTAGATGTACCGCTTTTCCTCGAATCACATTTCAGCTATATCAAAGCAAACGGCCATCTTAAATCTTCCGATGTTTTCCTCTTTCGCTTGAACAAACTGCATGGTATCCTGGAGAAAGACAACAACTAATCTTTCTTTTCCTGTCTCGAGGCCCTGCACTGCCAGTTCGAAAATACACTGTCAGTTTCGCTAAGTAGTAGACAGCGGTGCCTTAATTACAAACGTTGTATGACACAGCAAGGCGAGAACGTGATTCAAGGTCAAACTGCAGTATTGCAGTCTTTTTATACAATAGCCAGCGACGAGCGTTTGATAAATATCGTTAAGTATCTGAGTCACTTTCCAAAGATCCTGTACCTCAGCAGGTTTAAAACACTTTCTTACTGACGGTATTGCGCAGAATTCGGGGACATGAGAACCAGAGAGGCAAATCCAGTAGATGCTCCAGGGATCATCTTTGTCCGCCTGGTACCGATGCCATTCCTGTGCCGACACCATAAAAAACTGTCCCGGCAGCACACTGAATGTACCTTCGCTTGTTTCGCAAGTTCCCCTGCCGCTTATACAGATAATGATGATCAGATCTGCATCGCTCTGTTCGCTGAAGGAATAGTACAAATCAGCTGCAGGATAAAATCCAAGGCCGGTAATATAAAAGGGTTTAAGCAGTTCATTTTTTAATATAAACCAGCTTATAACTTCAGGTGGCACGATGAGAAGTTTTCTGCCTTTGCCTTGCCAGTACTGTTCGTCATTGTTATTTATATTGTCACGTTGAACCATAATGTGAAAATAGAAAATTCATAAAGCACTCCATCAAAATCATTATTTATTACATGTAAAGAAACGTATGTGCAGTTTAAAGTTATCAAATATTGTGTAACCAAATATCCTAAACTATGACTGATATTGTTTGTGCGGCGGATACAATTGACCACTACATCTGAATTGGCAGCTGCACGATATGCCTTGCACATATGGACGAGCTTTCTGTCTTAACGCTGTTGACTAAAGCGTATTGGGTTACATTATTTCAAACACTAACCAGTTCACAATACATTAAATAAGCTTTCTTCTTTTTAACTTTCTTGCGGGTCGATAAAACGATACGAGACAATAAATTCCTAGATTTGCAGGTAAGCACATTCCCCAACAACATGCATTCATATGGAAGACTACTTATTTCAGCAGCTCGTACAAATACGCCGCAATATTCATAAAAATCCAGAATTGGGTTTCCGGGAATTTCAAACTTCTGCTTTAGTGCAGCGGCATATGCGTGAACTGGATTTGCCTTTTGAAATTCTGGCAGAAACAGGAGTATTAGCAACACTTAAAAAAGGGGACGGACCGACTGTGGTATTGCGGGCAGATATGGATGCCTTGCCAATTAAAGAAGATACCGGATTACCTTTTGCTTCAGCAAATGAGAATGTGATGCATGCTTGTGGCCACGATATTCATACCACAATGCTAATCGGTGCAGCACACTTGTTGGTTAACCGGGAGTTCAACGGAACGGTGAAGTTTCTATTCCAGCCTTCCGAAGAAGGAAACCTGCGTAGTCCTGAGCCTGGTAAGTCGGGCGGACAGATTATCGCAGAGACTGGCAAACTCAAGGACGCAAAGGCCGTGATCGGTTTGCATGTGAATCCTTTGATGCCTGTAGGCACTATAGGGTATACGGCTGGAGAAGCACTTTCTAATGTTTGTAACTTTGTAATCCACGTTATTGGTAAGTCGGGACACGCCGGGGCGTTGGAGCATGTAATTGATCCTGTCCTGATCAGCAGTCATCTGATTGTTGCTGCACAATCTATTATTTCTCATACCGCGCCTACGCAACCAGCTGTCCTGGCTTTTACTACAACAGAGATTGTGGGGGAACCTGCTTATAATGTTATTCCTGAAACTGTGATTTTGAAGGGAAGCTTGCGGGTGCTTAGCCTGGATACATATAATTTGATTGTAGCTAAATTAAAAGCACTGATGAGGGGAATGGAAATCTCTTATGATTGCAAAATTAATATGGAGTTTACTGCGTATTATCCAAGCTTGTTAAACGATTCTGGTCTTAATGAACTGCTAATGCCTGCGCAGGAAAAGGTTTTTGGCAAACATGTGATTCAACAAGGCGAGCAGTTGATTGCTGAAGATTTTGCTTTTTATTCGAGACAGGTGCCTTCGGTATTTTATTTTCTAGGGGCAAGTGCAGGGGAGGAAGAAGCATACTTTTTGCATCATCCTAAGGTGAAATTTGATGAGGGATGTATTGCCTTCGGGGCAGAGTTTTTGACTGCGGCCGCGGTCGAATTAGTTGATTGACTTCAATGTGTTTTTTATATGCACTACAAATTGCAGAACATAAATTCAATCGTAGGTGTGCTAAAAAAAAGCTACGGATGCTCGGCCGCGTAAATGTATACCTTTTGCCCACCAAGGAAAAGTTTGTGAGTAGATCTACGTACGTCTTAATTTATTTCATCTAGTTTGGGACAGCTTAAACGTTTAAAATGTTTTGGATCGAGGAATTCACCGAAATTACCATCTTACGATTGTGCAATTGGGAAAATATTGCCTGTGAGAGGAAATCATTTTACCGTAATTTAGTTGTACACTTGACATTCAATTCAAAGTTTACTATTCATTTTGATATTTTAGGTATTTAATCTTAATTGAACAGCAGCACATGCTGAGGAAACTGCCATAAACCAGACAAAAAATGGTCTTTAAGTGGTTGCTTTTCGGCGGATGTTTTTTGTGCTAGGTATTGAAATCGTATTCGTTTGACTGACAAGTAGACAGCGGTTGCAGTGTAAACGTTCGGTTAAAACCGTTCCCGGTTGAAACTTGTAATTTCTTAGATTCGCTTCTGGAAAATAATCATTATGAAAGTCAATCAGGTGTTAGAATTATCAATGCTGCGCCACGTCAAAGAATGGCCGCATAGCGGCTTAAGCCAAATCGTCTATTGCCTGGAACAAGGAATAAGTTTTGGTAAATTTAATTATTGGGTGCGTAAAGCTCGTCCATCAGCGGCTGGTCCAAGCGGCTTTGTTTCCATTCAGGTGGAGAATTCAGTACTACGACAGCTCAGCCATTAATGGAGTTGATCAGCCCTAGCGGTAGCCGGCTGAATTTTTACAGTGCTGTTAATCCTGAATTTATTGATAGATTATTGTAATCACATTTTGCTGAGCTTAACTAATCTTCATCGTTATATGCTGTGTCGGGGGAATGGAATTGCAACAATAAAATATACATTCAGTTAAGCTGCAATATTTTGTTTATTTAAATTTCTACCAAACTCCTCCGGGGATAAATACCCCAGTGCAGAGTGTTGCCTTTTGCGGTTGTACCAGGTCTCTATATTCTCAAATACGATCAATGCTGCCTGCTGTTTATCTGTAAACTTATGCTGATATCACATTCATCTTTGAGTGACTTAAAGAAGCTCTCTGCTACCGCATTGTCCCAGGGATTACCTTTTCTACTCATACTTCCCATGATCAATGCATTTTTTCCAGTAACATCTGAATTCATTGCAGGCATACTATATTCCACGATCTGAATGAAAGATCAGCTCCTGCGTTATAGGCCGTGTTTTTCAAGGTATTTTAAATGCAGGTATCACTGTATCAATTGCTTTCATCGTCACGCTTAATGCCCAGCCAATTATTTTCCTATCAACAAGATCAATTACTGTGGTCAGGTATAGCCAGTCTTGTCTGGTCCTGATATCTGTTATGTCTGATACCCAAACCGCTCCCAAAATGCCGGGTTTAAAATCACGATCCAATATATTTTCCGGTACGGGAAAATATATTGGATCGGCGGTGACCTTAAATTTTTTCTTACAATACTTCTTAATTTTGCCCTTTTCATCATTCTGGCTAATCTGACCCTGGACACTTTGATATTCTTTTTATGGAGTTCACGAGTAATTCGGGGGCTGCCATGTGTCTTTTTGCTGTTCACGAAATCTATTAATATTTCAGCTTCAAGCAGCTGCTTTTCAAGGCTTCTGTTTGAAGGAATACTCTCCCTCCAAGCATAAAACCACCTTTCCTGACTTTAAATACCGAACACATCTTCTCTACTGGAAATATTTCTCTATGGTCTTTTATGAACCAGAATATTTGTTGTCGCTCTTGGAGAATATGCCTACAGCCTCTTTAATATGTTGCGTTCCATCTGCGTAACACGCAGTTCCTTTCTCAATCTTGCAAGCTCCTGTTCGGTTTCTGTCAATATCACTTTCCCGTTTCCAGGAAAACTACTGCCTTGTTTTGCTGTAAATTCCTTCCTCTAGCGGTATAATATCTGTGGCGTAATATCCAGTTCTTTATGCAAGCCCGGTAGATATGATTGGGTATGACTCAATTCAACGCTCATCAATTGAACTCCTTCGGTTACGACTTTCTTTCGTGACATAATTTCTGTTAAGATATATAAAACTCTTAACTTACTGTCCGCTCAAATGTGGCAACTTCAGAAATTACTCAAAGATAGTGCGCAAATGGAGGAAAGAACTTTCACTAAGTGAGAAAGTTAACTTATTTATAAACTATTTTTTTATTAACCTTATTTTGAAGTAGATGTCCCCTTAAATTTAATATGGTTGACTATTATAAAAATTCTTCACAAGCTCGATTTGTGAAGTAAATAGGAGGTTAATTATCCTGTAGTAATATTCCGGATAATCCACTTGTAATCTATATTCGATTATACTGTTAACAATGTTCTTTTTTTTATTAATTCCAAGAGCATGCACATATTCCCTATCATTTGCATCTCCTGTTAAGTCGCAAATTCCATCATATCTGTTATTAACATTTTTTAGCAAATAGTCAATTTTATAATTAAAATTACTAGCAAGAGCATGGAATAAAAATTGTTCAACAACGTTATTGAACAATCCGATATCAATTCTGTTTAGAAATGAATAATTTTTATTAATAAAATCAAATGCCTCTTTAGCGTAAAGGCTCAAAAACTCTATATTTGATCCACCTAAAACACCAGCATTCACACCAATAATTCCTCCGTTTCTATTGACAGATTTAATTAATACATGTGGGATAAATGGCAAATGTCGGACAGCGCTGTCATAAATAGATGAATAGTAATCAAATTTTATCTCCTCATTCTGAGCAAGCAACGATGATTGAGAAAATTGATGATTCAATTTTTGCCAGATGTACACATCACCGTCTATATGTATAAAAGGAGTTTGCTGCAGGCTGTATGTATAAATTTTACCTAATGACCACAAATCAGAATGATAATTATTTAAATCGTCCAACGCAACCACCACCTTGGTGTAAGGCAATTTTAAAAGTTTAATTAAGATTTCATATCCTAATTTATCTGTGACTAATTCAACATTATTATAAAATTTTCTAAGCTGCAGACAGCTAAGGGCAAGACTAATAAAATGGTATTTCCTGCTTTTCCATCCGCCGTCACTTCTATCATTAATGTATTGATTTGTTGTTTTGATTAAAGGCTTGGTCCATAAACTTTGGATTACTTTCATAAAGTTATGTTAAAATTGCAGGATTAAAATGCCTTCATATAACCATTCTTTAATCTTGGATAAATGAACATCGTGCAGCTTGGTATGCAACTCAGTACGATCGTTTAAGTCATAGAATTTAATTTTTTCCTCAACTTGGATACTATTGAGGTTTTTGTAGTAAAATGTGATATCTTCTAATAAGAGTCTTATTGTGGAGTAACTTTTAAACCAATGCCAACATAACAGTTCAGTATTTTGTAAAACGGATTCTATGATCTCGCTGTTTTCATCCATTCTCAACATCGTTTCAAATCGTCGTGGCTTTTTAAATAATTTGTTAATTACTTCAGTTTTGTTGAACGACGCATCCGTATCTTGCCAATTCCAATTTGTTGAAAAAACCTCCACCTTATTGGACCGTATAATCATAGTATCTAAGAGCCTGTCATCAAAATTATTGAGATGCTCAATTATTTTTCCATGACGGATGAATTCCTCTACGTATACCTCAGTTTTGCTTCTTTTTTCAGATTTTGTAAATGCATATTTCTTTTTTTCAATAGTAAAGACATCCTTTAATGGTGGACCGATTGGAGCTTCATTAACGCTATCTATGAAAGTATCGATGTATGTAATCATAATTTCTAATTCTGTTTTACCCGGTTTCGTTTTAATTCTTTTAAAAAATTCCTCGTATATTTTAGGATTGACTTGTTTTATGATTGCGAAAGTTCTATTGAAGTGCTTTGTTAGAATCCTACGGCGTATTTCTGAAATCGATAAATGCTGTTTTGTTATTTTTAAAGAGGTATTACTTAGAAACGTAGAGAGAGGCATTAATATGCATTCTCTCGAAGCATTAGGTTCAATTAAATATAATAAAAAGAGCATGAGGCCCGTATCTCCATTTTTTAAACCGTCGGTGAATTGTCTTTTTTGTAACAGATGCGACAATATTTTGTCGCCTATTGTTAATGCTATTTGCTGATATTTCACTTTAGATTGTTGTGAAGCTACTAGAAAAAAACAACCAACTCCTGCTAATCCGTTGAACAAGGTCATGTCTTTGATTTCACAGTTAGCCAAGTTATCATATAGCACCGATGCCGCTGTATTTATGTCATTATCAGAAAAAAATCGTGAAAATCCAAGCCCTGCTGTACCTTCTGCCCATGAATTATCATTATTTGGCTGATAATAATACGATATATCTTGATCAGCAAGGCTGCATATTTCGAGGATGGATTTACATTTTATGTTTTTACTGAAATTGCCCCAATTATTGAACTCATCAATCCAACATGAATCTTCGTATTGTTTTAATTTACAATTGAGATACTCTACAGTTTCGGTAGGTAATATTTCTTTTATACGATTAAAAACATATCTAATTCCGGAAGTGCCTCGAGCAAATCCTACCAACGGTCTAAGATTGACTTCCTCTTTTTTCTCCCAATAGACACCGCTTTCGCTTAAGCTCATGTTGTTTATAATTTTGTCAACAAATAGATGTATCTGTCCTAAAAGGAATGAGTCGCCAGTGATTTCATATAAGTTAAAAAACGCAAGCAGGGTTCCCGCCCTCCCTTGGTAAAGTGAATCATCAACGTATTCGGAATTCAGAAATGTTAAGCTCGCAGCTTTTGTTATATCTACTGCTTCCCCCAATAAATAAGTATCCTTAGTTAATTGATACATTTGTAGTATAGCATATGTTACACCGCATCTTCCGGTATATAAGGCGAAGTTGTTCGTAGGGTTATTTTTGCAATAAATAATTAATTCACTAATCATCTGCTGGGCAAGTTGTAGAAATTGCTCATTTTTTGTTCGTTTATATGCATCAATGAAAAAGATTGTTACTCCACTCAAGCCTGACTCTAAATTTTCTGGGTTATTCCAAATCAGTTCGTCTGATTTTGTATTGACTCTATTCATTTTTTCAATGAATTTGATGCCAGTGTTCTTTAACCATCTATCGGCATAATTATGGACAATTTTCAGGAATTGGTCTTTCTTTTGGTAATAAATATTATGCATGGTCAAAATTAACCCAATCTACCTTTGTTTATCGTGTCAAATGTTCCATATTGCTATAAAATATGCGACTGATTTCCTGTCTTACCGTCCTACTTGTTGTTATCTTTATCAGAATAAATACCTACGTATGATTGGAATACTTTATATATGTACTGGTAAATACCATTTATTCTGGAAGGACTTTTTCATTTCTTCAGAAAAGTACTTTATGCCATCTTGCGAGAAGAAATATTTCGTCTTTACAGATGCAGAAGAAATTTATGCTGAGAAAAATGGCAACGTAAAAAAGATATATCAGCAATTCCTCGGCTGGCCATTTAATACATTGATGCGGTTTGATATTTTTTTGAAATCAGAAGGCGAGTTACAAAATTGCGACTACCTTTTCTTTTTAAATGCAAATATTAGGTTTGTAACTTCTGTTGACACAGAGATTTTACCAGATGATCATCACGATGGTCTGGTTGGCGTTCTTCACCCATACTTTTGGGACAAGGATAATAGTGATTTTAGTTATGAAAGAAATAACCTCTCCACAGCATCTATTGCTCATGGCGATGGAAAGAATTATTTTATGGGTGGATTTAATGGCGGTAGAACAGATGCATTCTTGAAACTTATTCATACCTTAAGTTCAAATATTCAAATTGACCTTGAAAATAAAATCATTGCATTATGGCATGACGAATCACACTTGAATAAATATCTACTATTCAAAAATCCCTTGATTCTCCCACCTAGCTATGGCTATCCTGAAGACTCAGACCTCCATTTCGAACCTAAGGTTATTATACTTGACAAACTAAAATATGGTGGTCACAGTTATCTACGCAGCCCTAAATAAGTATAGCTAACTGAAATAAGATTGTTAGGGATGGTTGCATCCCAGGTCTTCAATATATTTGAATCATATATTAATATATGAAAGCTAATACTATCGCTGCGATACTTTTATTGTTACTGTCAGGTGCGGTGTCTTCAATCGCACAGGTAAAAAATATCAACATAACTAGCCCAGATAAATCGATCATTTTCTCGCTTACAATTATCGGCAACCAGCCAAAGTACTCAATATCCACTAGTGGAAGTCCTGCTATATCTAGTTCGGCAATTGGATTCAAAAAAGACGGTAAGATAATAGGGCCTTGTAGCTCTTTTCGTGTATTTCATCGTGAAAGTGAAAATGAATCGCACATATCACGAGGAGTGCATAGTGTAGCTATGAATAAATACAATCAGGTATTGTTAAATATGGGGGATGATGTTCTTTACCAGTTTGAAATTAAAGTATTTAATGACGGGGTAGCATTCCGATACCTTGTGCCAGACAGAAAGTCGTCGGTCGTTAGTGAAGATCTTACTTCATTTCAACTTCCTGCTGGTTCCATTGTCTGGAGCCAAAGTAATATTACTACTTACGAAGGAAATTATTTAGAGCAAAAAATTGAAGATGTAAAAATAGGACAAGTAGTTGGACCGCCGTTGACCGCTAAACTTGCGAAGGGGAAGGGATACGTTGCCATTACAGAAGCTGGTTTAACTGATTTTGCAGGGATGTCATTAGTTGCAGCAGGTAGCAACACATTTAATGCTAGCCTTGTTGGACTTACCCATAAAGCTGAGACTATTACTACGCCGTGGCGTGTGATTCTGATTGGAGCTACCCTGAATAGGCTTGTTAACAGCGACATCATTGCAAATGTCTCGCCAAAGCCAGATCCTAAACTATTTCCTAACGGTCCGGGCACGAGCTGGATTAAACCTGGTAAAAGCGTTTGGTCATGGCTGGCCGGAAATGGCGAAGTCACCATTGGAAATATGAAACGATTTTCAGACTGGGCAGCTGAGCTTGGTTTTGATTATAATCTCGTCGATGAAGGCTGGTCAAAATGGAAGGATGGAAATAAGGATCAATGGGCACTCATGAAAGAATTAGTTGACTATTCCAAGAACAAGGGCATAAAGATATGGGCATGGAAAGCTTATCCTGACAGAGATGGGGACCCTGGTCTTCAAGATGCTGCCACAAGGATCGCCTATTTTAAGAAATGTAAATCTATTGGCATCGTTGGCTTAAAACTTGATTTTTTTGATATAGAATCTCAGAATGTGATCAAATTTTACCAGGCTGCGCTAAAAGATGCCGCTTCAGTTGAATTAATGCTTGATTTTCATGGTTCTAATAAACCGACTGGCGAAAGTCGGACCTGGCCTAATGAAATGAGTCGTGAAGGGATATTGGGTTTGGAAGGTTCAGCTAACTGGGCAAAACATAACACAACGTTGGTTTTTACCCGTTTTTTAGCAGGCCATGCTGATTACACTCCCTTGACTTTGGGCGATAATGCGAAAGGTACCACGCTGGTACATCAGGTGGCCACTGTTGCAGCATTTACTTCACCATTTATGTGTTTGGGGGTAAATCCAGAGGCGTTAATTCATAGTGAGGTTAAAACAACGGTTCAAAAGATTCCAGTGACCTGGGATGAAACTGTTATTTTACCACAGAGCAGGATTGGTGAATTAGTGCTAATGGCAAGGCGAAAAGGAAAGGAATGGTTTTTGATTGCCCTCAACGGGGAAGCCGGTCAATCAGTAAAAGTAAGTTTAAACTTCTTAAATAAGGGGGAGTATTCTGCAAACCTTTTGTATGATTCAGAGACGAAAAATTCTGGATGCATTGAAAAGATCGGCAGATTTAATTATACGAACACCATAGAGTTAACTTTAGCAAATGGGGGAGGTTTCCTGGGAAGATTTTATAAATAAATCATCGATCAACCAATCAGCCGGGTAGACCAAAATGGATAGTTGTCCAAATCTTCGGCGCTCCCATAATGTATCCCATCGGCGATATAGCAGACCTCATCATTAATAATATTAGCTCCCATGTTTTTACGTAGCACACTAAATACACTTTGGTCGTGGCGGTGATCGATAAACCCAGAATGTTGCGGTAATCTTTTTTCATCAGTGAACAGAAAAGTATTGTCAGTTGCCGCTCTGTACCATTCCTCAACCAATAGTGACGTATGTGTACATTTTTTTAAGATTAACACGGTAGAATGGAGTTGGGTAGAATTAATAATTCTATCGGGACAATTGTAAAATTCAAATACCTCCCTCTTTGTATACTGGAATTCAGCCCAGATTAGGCTAAAATCAACCGTTCCGGTATTAGAGGCGCATGCCATCTCTATATATTCGTTAAAGCGATTTTTGCCATATCCATTAATTGTACAGCCTGCATCACAATAAACCAGGATATCACCAGTCTTAATGCGATCCAATGCTTTTTTTACAAAATAAGGCTTCCATATCCAATAACCGCCACCCCTGTATTTTCTGATAGGCTCGTACACTTGGGTATAGAATATGGGGTCAACATTCAATTGAGAGTACATGAAAATCTGGTCAAACAACGATGATTTTAATGCAGTGGCGTAGAAATGTTCACGCTGACAGGCATAATTATCATCTCCATAAGCTACTAGATATATCTTCATTTGGTTAAGTGTTTCTAATAAATTTACAGAAATATAAATTGCAATAAAAACACTAAAGGCATTGCGGGATAGTTGTCCTTTTTATAAAGATAACAAGTAAGATTTTCCTTTGACGGGTTTAAATGTAAGTGAGTATCCATCAGAAACTTTTTCTGCAGATAAGTTCAGTTCCTTTATTCGAAAGGGTGTTAGGCTATGAACCTTACATTCCTGTCCAAGCAACGATTTAATTGTCGATGAAGTCAACTTTCCATTTTTCCAGGTCATATCGATCTCAATCCCTCCTCGAGCTTTAAGTCCTCTAACACTTCCACTGCTCCACGCTGTTGGCAGTGCGGGTAAGAGATCCACATATCCAAGGTGACTTTGAAGAAGCATTTCGGCCATTCCGGCTGTACCCGCAAAATTGCCGTCTATTTGAAATGGGGGATGTGCATCAAAGAAATTTGGATATGTACCGCCTCCCATTAGTCCAACACCGTTCTGATCTACATAATTTAAAAGGTCACGGATTAATTTGTAGGCATGGTCCCCATCTCTTAACCGTGCCCACCAGTTGATTTTCCATGCTTTGCTCCATCCAGTTCCATTATCGCCACGAATTTCCAAAGTTTTCTTTGCTGCATTGAAGTAGTCCTGCGTTAATGGCGATATCTCTTTCCCAGGATATAAACCGAACAGATGCGATACATGACGGTGGTGAACATCAGACTCCTCAAAATCCTTATACCATTCCTGTAGTTGTCCTTTACTTCCAATTTGTAGTGGAAGAAGTTTGCTGCGTTTACTTATGAGCGTATCCCGAAATTTGTGATCAATATCTAATTTTGCTGATGCGTCTATCAGGTTGTCGAATAGATCCCTTATAATAGACATGTCCATCGTAGTAGCAACGGAAACCGCTTGATTGCTGCCTTTTTCATCTTTGAATAAGTTCTCTGGTGACGTAGATGGAACAGTAACCAGATATCCGTTTTTGTCTTTCACGAGGAAATCAAGAGAGAATTGAGCGGCACCTTTCATAATCGGATAGGCGTATTCTTTCAGGAATTTCAAATCGCCAGTGTATAAATAGTGTTCATATAAATGTCTTGACAACCAATTGCCGCCCATTGTCCAGTTTGCCCATAGGGGGTCACCATTACCTTTATCACCTACTGCATTACTCAGCGCCCAAATGTCAGAGTTATGATGTGCCACCCAACCGTCTGTATTATAAAATTCGCGTGCTGTTATTTTACCTGTTTTAGAAAGATCCTGAATAAATTTCAGTAGGGGTTCATGCAGTTCTGAAAGATTTGTAACTTCTGCCGGCCAGTAGTTCATTTGCGTGTTGATGTTGATCGTGTAATTTGAACTCCATGGCGCACGTAATTCCTTATTCCATATTCCTTGTAGATTTGCGGGTGGACCACCGGGCCGGGAAGCCGAAATCAATAAATATCTTCCATACTGAAAATATAGAGTTTCCAATTCCGGATCGTAGGCTCCTTTAGCATAGGTTTTTAGTCTGTCGTCTGACGGTAGTTTGGGATTTGCATTATTAATCAACGTATCTGTAATCTGAAAATCAACCCTATCAAAATATTTTTTATAGTCGGCCACGTGGGTATTTGAAATAAGCGTAGAGCTTTTTGCGATCGCCTTATTGATTACATTGGCTGCGATTTTATTTTCATCTTGGCCGTCTTTATCGGGGCATTTGTCAAAACCATTAAAACTTGTTGCTGCTGCAATATATAGGATTACCTCGGATGCCTTTTCTACATGTATTTTCGATCGACTTATTACGCTAACCGTACCATCAATTTTTTTAGCATGAATACGATATTGAAAACGCATGCCATTACATCCGGAGGTATCACGATATACAATTGGTTCTTTTCCTGAAGGATTATAGTAGGAGGGGCTAACCTGAGCGGGTGCTTTCCCACTTAATATAATTTCATTTGAACCATTTGCAATAACTTTGTTTTTTAAGATGCTTTTGGCTGAAACATCGAATGTTAACGCATTTTTTTTGTTCGATTTAATCCGGACAATCATTATCTGATCTGGAGCAGAAACAAAAATTTCCCTTTCATATTTTACACCATTTATGGTGAATGTTGTATGGGTGGTTGCGCTTTGAAGATTCAGGTCGCGATAATACGCAGTAGGTTTAGCACCTTTAAAGTCTTGACTGATTAAAATATCTCCGAGCGGAAGGTAGGATTGGGAATAAACCCCCTGCATATTTTTAGTGAGCTCATTCGCCTTTGTATAGTCTTCATCTTTTAATAAGGCCTGCCTGATTAGGGGCAGGTTTGACACTGCATTTGGATTGACATTGGGCTTAACCGGGCCACCACTCCACAAAGAACTTTCATTCAGTTGCAAAAGTTCTTCATCTACACGTCCGAAAACCATTGCTCCTAGTTTACCATTTCCGATAGGTAACGCTTCGACCCATTGTTCAGCCGGTTTATTATACCATAATTTTTGGGGGACTTTTTGTGCAAAAACAACGGTGCTTAAAAATAATAAGATGTTTGTTATAAATATTTTCATGAAGAATATTTGGTTGGTTATTGTGTTTAAAAGCTCTGAAAAGCTAATATAACAATATGCTCAACCACTATTAACTATATTGATAGAATTAATAAGAAAGAAATTATGTTAAGAAGAATTGATACTGTTTGCCTGTATATTTTTTTGTGTCGAGTGGTGGCAATTGTGGGTACTGTTCCCTTAAAGTGATCAAGTTGTCTGCCATCACACGCTCTACATCAAATCTTTGTTTTTTGTTTCTTGTGGTACCCCAACTCACATCAGATAAAAATTTTAAAGAGAGTACTCCATTAGCATAGCCTGCATTACTTACATGATAGGAATATGCCATATCATCCCATGGTGCGTATTTTTCATCCGGGATGCCCAGTTCGCGAACAACAGTGAAAGGAATACAGATTGGGCTTTTTATAACGATCTCCTTAAAAGTGAAGAACCCGGTTTTAAGTGTTTGTTTGGGGTTTGGAAAATGGCCACATTCGTTTTGTATATAATCTGTCAGTGGGAATTCGAAAGAGCCTTCATCATGATATCGCTCCCGTGATATATTTCCACCATGCCGAAAAGAAAGCAGTCCTAATTTATTGAAATTTTGATAGAGGTTGATGCATTTTCTTTCCAGATTTTTATCGGCTAAAATTACATCGTCCTGAAGAATAATATTGTAGCCAGTACCTTGCTGATTGGCATTGTTCAAACCTATGTTGATTGATTTCAATTCATGTACATCGCCGGCGAATAATTTAGTAATATTTGCGGTAGGATAGCGCGTAATAATTTCGTCTACAATTGTTTCTGATGAATCATTACACCCATCTAATACAGGGTAAATACTACTGTTCACACCTGCTGCATTAATAATACCTAACATTACTTCTCCAATTAAGTTTTGTTTGTTATGTATAGTGACGATATAATTAAATTGGATATCCTGATTTGACATATACTAATATTAGTTGATTGACCTACCATTAATAGAACCTAACTAAAATAAGATTTATCTGATTTTGTAAACGGGGACAAAGGATCCCAATTAATTCTCCTGTTGGTTCTGGGACTAAAAATAGATATGGAAGACATTAAAGGTATGATTTTTACACCTTCCACCTCCCACATTAAATTATCTGTTCTCCTTAGCATTGTATTCCTGATCAATAACATATCATTTGCGCAACAAGCAAAGAGCAATATACCAAAAGCCAACTGGTATAACCTTAATCCAACATCTGGTGGAATGCTTGGTATCAGCATGGACAAAGCCTATGATGAATTACTTAAAGGAAAGACAGCCAGGCCCATAATTGTTGCAGTAATTGACGGAGGTCTCGATTTTCAACACGATGATCTTAAAAACATGTTGTGGACTAACCCCAAAGAGATTCCAAACAATAGAATCGATGATGATCACAATGGTTATATTGATGATATTCATGGTTGGAATTTCTTGGGCAATCTTACTGAAAGTTATGAACTTGGCAATGAACTGATTGTACTTGAAATTAGAGAATATAGGAAAAAGTTTGGTAACAAGGACAGTACTCAAGTTGCGCGAAAGAATTTGCAGGATTATCGAAAATTCCTGTCAAAGCAGATGGAGCTTGATACTAAACTCAAGAAATTAAATCAGGATATAGACAATGCCAGCAGTTTACTTGCAGATCTTAATATCATCCAAAAGAAAATAGGAAAGGAGAATCTGAACCTGGATGATTTAAAAACATACAAACCAGTCGATGCAACTGAAGCCAATGTAACACAGTTTATGATTTCTGTGTTGCTGAATAATCCTGATTTTAAGAATTACATTGTACGTACTAAAGAAGCTTATGAACGCAATCAGCAACTTGCAAAGTACAAACTCAATATAAATTACAATCCGAGAGCAAATCACGTGGATCGTCGAGATAGGTTTTATGGCAACGGCAATATATACGGTTCCGTTCCACCAGCACATGGTACGCATGTAGCAGGTATCATTGCTGCGGAAAGGAATAATGATTTGGGCATCAATGGAGTTGCTGACCATGTCCAGTTGATGACCATAAGAGCGATTCCAGATGGCCATGCACCAGGAGAGGACCAGGCAAATGCTATTCGTTACGCCGCGGACAATGGTGCAAAGGTAATCAATATGAGTTTCGGTTTGGGACTTCAAACTGACGCCCAAATGATAAGAGATGCAATTAATTATGCATTGGAAAAAGACATATTGTTCGTATGTGCCGCAGGTAACGATAGCGCAAACATTGATCTAAATACTGCATTTCCTGACCGAAAATCAAAAGCTGATCAGTCATTTGCAGATGTGTTTCTTAAAGTTGGTGCATCAGGTTTTACGGAAGAGGCTGGGCTGATGGTGCCCTTTTCAAACTATGGCCTTGAAAATGTTGATATTTTTGCACCCGGTCTTGGTATTACCTCAACTATCCCTGGAAATAAATATGAGGCACACAGTGGCACTAGCATGGCAGCTCCTGTAGTAACAGGGCTCGCTGCGGTGATTCGTGAATACTACCCTCAGCTGAACGCAAAACAAGTAAAAAGAATAATTATGGAATCGGTGGTAAAGAAGGATGGTTTGAAGAATCTTTGTGCAAGCGGTGGAATAGCAAACGCCTATAATGCATTAAAGATCGCTGCAACCTACTAAAATCTTCGCGTTTTAATAAAACTTAAAATTTGCACCCAGCGGTTTGTACCTGCTTTTGTTTTGGAAGAATCGCCTATAGAATTCCAATTCAGATGCATACAGTGTTGAATCATTAGTTGGTAGCGTATCATTATAATAATATAATAATGAATCGATGAAAAGGCTATGTGAATTCCCACACATTTCTATGATAGGATATAAAAATGCGGCATCGCCTCCAATTCTGGCATATTGCCCAGGATGGTTAGGCTCATACAGATCGTAGGGGTCAACTAACGAAAACAACCCCTTCAAACACGTTCTAAAATGTGACACACCCCAGTATTCTCTTGTTGAATAGATTGTTTGATCATCGGGTAGTGGATGAGACAAACCGTTCAGGAAGAAATCAGATTCAGCCCTGGAAATATGCTGAGACCAGATCAGCCATTTATCTTTGTTACGTTGATACTCCCGGAACATAATCGACAATGCATTTTTGACCAATAAATAATCATCGCCGTCGACAACACCTATAATTGTATAAGGATTGTTTACAAACCTTATTACACTGTCGTACGTGTTGCCGCCTCCGTAAAACTTCTCATTGTTTTCAATGAATATAATATCCCTACCTTTACTTTTTATATAGAAACAATCTTCTTTATTATCAGTTCCAAATAAGTTTCGAATAACTTTGGATGTATTATCCGTCGACTGGTCGTTCCTAATGATGACCCCCAGATCAGAAAAATCCTGGTTTACTACAGATATGATCGCTTGTGCGATCGTAGCTTCTGCATTAAAACAAGGGATAACTATTACGAATTTATTTGCTAACACCCCATTTGTTATTGTACCAAACTGCCAATTCATATTTACATTTGTTGATTAAATTTTTAGCCAGGAATCTAAAACTATAGCATCTGAAAGATGACTCAGTTTTTCATCCTGAAACCACTTTCTCGGCGCTATAATTTGCTTGGAATTTGAATCTGACAGGTATGCTCCCCACCAGCTGTAACTACTGTTGGCAAGAATATGATGTTTACATTGGGTCATCATTGCCAGCTCAATAATATCACTATCCCGTAAATTAGTCTTTTTCATAAGCTGGGAAATATTAATTTTCTCATCGTATATATCCTGGAAATATTCCTCGGCCAGTGCCGGATCATCACTAAATATATAGTATTGTGGGTGATCGACCAGCGTCTTCATTATTGCCATTGCCTTATCATAATATAGTGATTCGCAAATTCCAAGGACCTCCAGTACGTCTGGCAGCATATAATCTTGTCTTCTCAGGTGAATACTCACTGTATTAGCGGAATTTTCGATGAATGTAATTGGACCTTTGTTAAGGTAATATTTCAAAAAACTATTAAATTCCTTTTTGATTACTTCAATATAATTTAATAAGTAGAATTCATCCTGAAAATATCCATCTAGAAGGATTCCTTCAATTGGCTCAAAATTAAGGAGTTCGAGGTATGATTGTTTGGGGAAATCGTCGGTGATATATGCTGCATTACCTGCGACATATAAGGAATCGAAATATTTCAAAGTATTATCATCAGCAATTTGGAAATCCGTCAGCCGCTGCAATTTAAAGTCACGATGGACAAAGTTTAGAGGATTTCTATTTAGGTACACTAAATCCAGAAAAAGTTCTTGTTGCCGATATAGCGCGACTGCCCGTGCACACGCAAACTGAAACATTTGGTTTCCGATTCCACCTTTCAGCCTAACTATTACCATACCGTCCATTTTGTAATGCTAAATTGTTTCAATTAACAGACTGCTTATTTAATTTATCCATCAGTTCCGGTAGGCATTCTTGTACCTGATCCACATTAAAGTAGATTTGGGCTTTGTCGTAATAAAGGCTATAACAATCGTGTACAGGGATTAATTCTTCATCGTAAGGGCCAGCAACCCAAACTTCGTAATACCATCTATTGTTAGTAATCTTAGGTTCTTCACAATGATTGGCAAGGTAACTTCCCCTGGCATACCAGAAATTATACCACATCCAACCACCTTTGGTTTTAAAATCCTTTTGTACCACAGGATCTTCTTTGGCTGGGAACAATCCAACCTTGTTAATTCCCAATAGTTCAAATCCTTGTATGTTTTGCCGCCAGTTTTCAAAGGTCCCTTTCAACAATGCAACTTCCAATGGTAACCTGGAAATTATTTCATGGCTCATTCCTTTTGTATGTAGATAGATGAAAATTGAGTCTTGATCTTTTATGGCGAGATCGTAGATTAGTTTAATCCCCGGATATTCAAACTGATTTTTGCTAGATGTGCTAATTGTAGCATCTTTGGTAATTGTCTCAATTAAGGCAATAACGTCAGTAAATATGCCAGTCGGATCTGTAATATGTATATAAAGATCGCTCTCATCTAATAAGCCATAAGATTTGAGTTGTGACAATTGACCGGAGATAATATCTATCCAATTTGACCAACGATGGATGTAGGCATAATAAACTATTTTAATTTTTTTTTTAACTTTCGGGTGTACCTGATCCATGCATTGAGAAGTTTTTCGTATTCAAATGAAGCATCATGATCTGACTGCCGGAATGAGTGGGACAGGGGGGCAGCAGACCACGATGACTTCAACCAAAGAAAACATAATTCAATATGAAGTTCGGAAATCAATCAAAATTTAAAAGGGCCATTTGACCCTATTTTAATATATACCCAAGTTATTTTTTATTTTCAAACAGATTTGTCACAATCTGCAATTGAACAGGTCCCATTAATCCGGATGGTGTTAATGGGCTTTGTGGGGTATACTTATTATATGTCGCGGCTGTTTTTCTTTCTTTTTCCGGAAGCTTACTGTCTCCTATCAAACGATTAACCCAGGTATTGACTACCTTAATTTTCATATCATTTTTGCCGGATTTAATCATATCAGTAATGTCGATCCGGTAGGGCGGAGTCCATACCCCACCGACCTCTACTCCATTTATCTTCACACTGGCCATTGCTTTAACTGAGCCTAAGCTGAGTAGCACACGTTCATTTTTAGTAGTCTTAGGTCTCTTAAATGACTGGTGGTAAACTGCGGTTCCAGAGTAATATTTAATACTGTCCTCTTTATTGGTTGACCAGTCTTGTAGTTCCTTTAAAACTACTGGTTTTGCAGGTCCTCTCATTTTAGAATCAAACTCTACCAGCCAATCACCTGTAATTTTAATACTTCTAATTACTTCAGGATAATTGATTTTTACACCATAAGATCGGGTTGAATTTTTGAGGTCATTAACTTTTGAGCCACTGTGTGCTTTGAAAACAATGAAAGCGCTTTCATATGGAGCCAATTCCAGTGGTACCTTAACAGTACTGTCAGTTTCTTCATAATCAACTAACTGATGCATTTGTCCTGTAACAGGATTCCATAACTGTGGAGTTTTGTCGGCCATTCGGAAATCAGCTGAGAATTTTACTCCTTGATTTTTTTGATTTGAAACAAAGTACATATCAACATCATTTAACTCCCGATGAACAAACAAAAGAGAATCTGCTGCAGGGGTTTTAAAATCTGGTCCTACTTTCAATAGATTCATGGCCTCTTCTAAATTCATCCCGTCGATTACCATTCCGTTTCCGTAACGATGTGTTTTTATGGAACTGCCATTAATATCTCCCCAAAGTTCTTTGGATAATTTCTGCACTTCCATATCGGCGCTTCCAAAATTTTGGAGACTGGGTGATCTCGAAGGTCTTGGTCCTAATACCACAGCACCTTGATTTACCAGCTCTTTGATTTTCAGGAGCAGTTGCGGTCTCATGGTTTCTAACTTTGGCAAAACCAGGATACGGTAATTCATGCCATCCGGTAATACTAATCTGCCATCCTTGACGGTCATTCTCGTTTTGATCACTTCCGCATTGACATAATCAAATGAATAACCTTGAGGAAGTTCCGGATCACGTACGCCGGTCATCTTAGGCGCGTCCTCGCTAATAAAATAGGCGACCTCTGCTACATATCTTCCCTGCTGCAACATGAAATTACATCGTTTAATGTATTTCATAAAGTCTCCCATTTCATTGAACCAGGTATTGTGACGGTTGAATTCTGTTCCAAACCATGCGTTTAATCCTGGAACTTTATCCTCTGAAGGCTGCTGAATGTAAACATGTAAAAGGGTGTTATTGATGCCTTCAGTGAAAAACCGGTCGGCGCGCTGTTTAAATAAGGCAGGATAACCTGAAAACGCAGGACTACCAGAGGTAAATGATTCTGATGAAACTTTATTTTTCCCGTAAATATGCGCGCATGAGGATGCGGCCCGGTTTTCAATGTTCCCTAAATCGCCGACTGTCCAAAATTCCCCTGCTACTTCATCAGATTGTCCGCCGTACTGAAGGAATTCTCCTGGAAATCCCCAATGACCATAACTTTCCAACCAGGTAGTAAGCCCATGTTTATGACTTGCTTCTCGAAGGCCAGCGACATATTCATTTGCAAGGTTATCTGCTACAAACCGCCGTAAGTCCCATAGAAATCGGTCCGATTGATCAGCGCTCCCAACCACCTTGCCCTGCATCACCGGAAGATAGGGAAGGGGCGAATATCCATAACTAGTCTGAAACTTTTCTATTAAATCATCTGTCCAATTTTGGCCGCCGGTCTCGTAACTGTCTTCAACAGTTACTTTCCATGTCTTTCGGTCCTCTGGGGATATTCTTTTCATAATCTCACCTAGGAAAGCGTCAAAATGGGAATGGATATGTTTTTTGCTCATTTTATCTGCTTCAAGGCCTGTTCCTTCCGGCGTTGCAGGACTATTGGTAACTTTCGTGGGTGTCATTCCCATACGCTCGATCGCCCATTTTCCAGGCGGAACGTTCCAGGTCAGTATACCATTTTCAGAAACAAATTTGGAAATATCTATCACTTTATCTGGATTGATAACGAGAGATTTGTCTTCAATGATTGGCTGAGGCAACCATTGGTATGCCTGCCAATACGGAAAAGGAGTGGGCCACATTTTGGACAATGTTTTTTCAATATAACTTTCAAGTACAGGGGCCGAAGACAATTTAATTTCTGAGATACCACTTCCTTTCTGTACTTTTTCAAAGCAAATTCGGAATTCTTTTCCTGTAGTTGCGGGTATCGCAATCGTAGCTGGTCCGTAGGGTAGGAAGCCTACAATCAATTCATCATTGGTCCGATCTACAGAGAAATTTTGTATCGTTTTGTAAGTGCTACCGATTTTCACTTGTATTATGCCTTCCAAGTAAGTCTTCAGCTTTGCAGTTTCAATAGTGACACTTCTCAACGTGAAGGGTTGAACCGATTCCAAATAAAGTTTAAATGGCGAGTCTGTAGGCAATGGCAGGTAAGTATTCTTTATACTGTCTGTCAATCGTTCTAGATTTGCCATCTCTGGCTGCGATGTCAATTTTAAACCACGTACATATGAATTGAAAGCGTTAGGAGCTGGATAGGCAATCGTTTTAACGTCCTGGAAATCTAGTTGGGGTGATGATATTTTTTTTGATACCTTCAGCGGACCCTGGACCAGTAATTCTGAAGAAGTCAGGTAACGCATAGACTGCGACGGTTTTATCCATGGGCCGCCGGATTGGCTCCAGCCGGGACTGTTAAATATTCCTATTTCGATGTTTAGGCGGGTTGCGGTTTTTAATGCAGTATGCATAATGTCCCACCATTTCGGTGTAAATAGTTTGACTTTTCCATACGGAACATCGTCACAACGAACATTTCCAATAAAAGCACGATTGATGCCTACTCTTTTCATTGCTTCCAGATCGTTGATAACCCCTTGTTTCGAGATGTTATCAGAAACCCAATACCAGTAGACGGTGGTCTGGATGGTATCTGGAATATTGACAAAACCTGACTGAAGATTCGCTATTTTCAGAGGGATATTTGAATGTTGGGCATTAGTTTTTGAAATTCCTGAAATTAACAAAATCAGATAAATGCAGGCCGCTTTAAGCTTCGAAAGCGGATTTCTTTGATGTACGTATTTGCTCATTTATTAGTTATAATTTGGTTATTCCTACTGTATTTTTTAAAAATAGAGGAATATTTGTAATTAATTAAATAGAGCTTGTTTTGTCGGTATATGTATGCAACGTATTTGTGGTCAGAAGCTTATGCTAAAAGCGTTTTGCCTGTTAAAAATATTTATTTATTTTTACACCGCCTGCAGGGCAAGTTGTCCGAAACATTTCCGGGCACATTGACAATCAATGAGAAATCTAGCGCCTGACGAACCGCAATGTGGATCTAATATATTCCAGTTTGGTGCAAGCGTCCGTGGCATTATAATAAGTATTGGATTTATTGAAGATACTGTAGCAGTCATTATTTGCCACTGCATGATCATTTTGATCTCCACCCAGCCATTCTTCATAAAGATATCGGTTTGACGTTATAATTGGAGCAGGACATTGAGCCAGATAAGTTCCCCTGGCATACCAAAAATTAAACCAAATCCATCCGCCAACAGATCTGGATTTAGGATTTTTAGAATAGTCCTCCATCGCCGGGAACAGACCAATCTTATTGATATTCTTGTTTTTAAATTTTTCAATATTTTCACGCCAGTTCTGAAATGTGGCCGTAGTCAGTGCAATCTCATCGACATCCCTGGAATGAATGTGATGGCTCATACCTTTTGTATGCAGGTATATATAAATTGATTCAGGATCCAATTTTGCTAATTCATAAACTAAGTTTAATGGATCATATTCATATCGATTCTCTGAGGAATAACTGAAAATAGCAAATGGATAAATTTGCTGAATAAAAAATTGTACCTCGTCAAATTTTTTCAGTTCATCGGTAATGTGGATATATAGTTCCGCATTGTCAAAAAGTCCGTAGAACTTTAGTTGTTTAAGCTGGCCAAAAATAATGTCTTTCCAATTAGATTTTCTGTCAATATATGCGTAATAGATGATTTTCATAGTTTACTGCCATATAAAACCGTTAAAATTTGCTTCGTCTCCCCAAGGATTTAGCCCCATGTTTGCTTTGATAGATCTGAATTCTTTGATCGCCTCACTCGCAGTAAAATAATGGATCGATTTATAATGAAGGCTATAACAATCATTATTTGAAACAGCTGTTTCATCCTGCTCTCCGCCCAGCCACTCCTCGAAAAGATAACGATTTGATTGTTTTACCGGTTGATTGCATCTGGCGAGATAACTGCCCCGGGCATACCAGAAGTTAAACCAGATCCACCCGCCCACAGATGTTGATTGTGGATTTCTGATATGATTTTCGACAGCTGGGAGAAGACCTACCTTATTTATCTTTGAATTTTCAAAGAGTTGCAGATTTTTGCGCCAATCCTTAAACGTTTTGGTGGTTAGTGCAATCTCATCTGTAATTCTGAAGTCCTTATGGCGCCCCATACCTTTGGTATGGAGATATATATAAATTTCATCTGGACGTTCATTCGCAAGTGTATATATTAGTTTTAAAGCATCGTACTCAAATTCATTCTTAACAGACGTACTTATGGTTGCTAGTGGGCAGATTTCCTGAATTAGATATAGTACATCCATGAAGATTTGAGAAGTGTCAGTGATATGAATGTAATATTTGGTTTTTTCAAAAAGTCCATACTCCTTCAATTGCCGTAACTGGCCGGATACAATATCCTTCCAGGCCGATTGCCTGTCTATATAAGCATAGTAAACTATATTTAATTGTCTCATCCCAGTATTTATTGATTGCATCTTTCGTGTAATTTGGGTTCAACAAGTTGTCAAAAAATCTGCAAAAAAAATGGGTCGTTTGAACCTGATTGAGTAGGACAAAACGAATTTATTGGAGACTATGCTCTAAGCCCATAATACATATGGATGATAAATAAACGAAATGAAATTTCAAAAAATTTTAATAGTCGCCCTGTTTTTACTTGTTGGTAGAAGCATCTCATTTGCTCAGATAGCTAAGATTCCAATTGTTTTTAATGGTAAACACTTGTATTTCCACGTAAAATACAACAATAGTGACTCGTTAAATTTCATTTTTGATACGGGTTCTACACATGCACTGATTGACTCTGTAACAGTAGAAAAGGAGGGATTAAGTAAATCCAATCGCACAACGGTGGTTGTTGGTGGTTCTGGCGGATCGCGCCAGCAAACAATGGTCAGCAATCAACAATTGAAATTCAAAGGAATAGAACTCAAAGATCTCAATTTAATCTTGATGAATTTTTCCTCCCTATCCAAAGATTTGGGATCGAAGGTTGATGGTGTAATAGGTTATGAGATTCTCAGTAAGTATACTACAATTCTGGATTTTGAGCGCAAACAAATGCTACTGTATGACCAAATTAAATCAGTAGACACTACAGGTTATATTGGTATACCTTTCGAATTCAGTAAAAATATTTTAATACCCAGGTTTCCTATTTCAATTACATTGGCCAATGGGGAAAGCTTTACCGGCAAAGTTATGTTTGATACTGGTAATGCAGCTACCTTGTTAGTCAGTACACCATTCAGCAAGTTTCATAGTTTCGATAGTAAACTTGGTGAAACGACAATAACAACAGGAAGGGGAATCAGTGTGCAAACCCAGGATCGGCAAGCCAACATCAAAGCTATGTCATTCAATGGCTTCAATTTTGGGCCAATGGGGATAGGGCTGTCAATAAATTCGGAAGCTGTTCCGAAAGATGGTTATCTAGGAATTTTAGGTATTGACGTAATCAAGCGTTTCCATGTAATTTTAGATTATGCAAATCATAAAATTTATTTGAAAAAAAATAACTTATTCAATGAGCCTTTTAGGTTGAATGATGTGAAGGCAAAATCAAAGGGGTTGGCGAAAATCAAACCAATAAAAGGTTACAATATGACCGCTTCCGGTTTGCAGTACAAAGTAATTAAAAAGGCAAATGGCCAAAAACCGTCGATGGAAAGTAAAGTGAGTCTTCATTACAAAGTGACCGCGCCAGATGGTAAAATGGTGTTAAGTACTTATGATGATGGGAAACCCTGGGTACATCACCTGGATAAAACTCTTGCCGGAATCAGGGAGGCAGTGTTGATGATGGAAGTGGGCTCCAAATGGTCGTTGAATATACCTTCCTATCTGGCTTTCGGAGATTCTGGTTATGAGAGTGTTCCCCCAGGTTCATCCGTACTTTGCGAAGTCGAATTGTTAAAAGTAGAGTAATTGAAATCGCTAACACAGTCCGGTAGGTACTACCTTCCGAACTGTGTTTTGCTTGCCAAAATAAACTATAACAAATTTAATTTTTGCATTCCAGAATTCAAAGCATAATTTTTATTTTTCCATCGAAATATGCCCGAAGTGTTTTGAGGTAAAGTCACTTCAGCTTTCAGCCCGCCGGCAGCCATACGTTTTAATGTGACTGAAATTTTGCCATTGGGATGCGGCATAGATGCCTTTACAAAGGTCAATTTGCCGAGAGCAGGTTGAATCGATACATTTTCAAAACCTGGTGATGCGGGCATAATCCCACAGATGGTCGCCAGAAAGTTATAATTGGGGCTCGCGCTCCAGGCGTGACAATCAGACCTTGAAGGTTCCGGAGTTTCTGCAAAAGTAGTTAGTCCCAATTTCAACATCTCCCTCCATGGTGTCAGTTCGTCGTAATACCTTTCAGCCATGCCGGCTTTTTTCATCGCTTGTGTAAGGTAAAACCGGTAATAAAAGGTTGTCTGGGAAATCGATTTATCGTGTAATATGGTTTCCATCATTTGTTTTTGATCTGCAGGCGGTACCGCATCACTAATTATAGCCCATATTCCTGCATGCTGACTATATTTTTTTTGATCCGGGGTATCCGCGAGTAATCCTTTTTCCTGATTATAACATAAACGATAAGTTTGTTGGGCCAGCTCTGCGGACAACTTGTTCTGTTCATTAGCTTGTGTTACACTGCCGAAAGCCCTGAATAGCTCCGCGGCCTGTATTAGTGTGCTCGCATATTGCAGCGTGAGAATGGAAGAATTTCCCTGAGTGGCACCATCCGGTACACCCCAGTTACCAAATCCACTCCAGTCAACAAAATTCCACCAGGTCAACGGACCTAACATATGTGTTTTTGGATCTATCCGCTGACGAAACCATTCCATCGTTTCATTAATTGCAGGCAAAAATTGTTTGATAAAGGCATCATTTTTTCTGTGCATCCAGTAATCATGCACCATTGAAACCCAAAACAACGAAAAGGTCGGGATAATCTGAAGACGGTTACTAGGGTAACGGCCCTGTGTAAGTCCCTCTGGTGTGCGCGAATGATAAAAATCCAGGATTGCTTTGCGCATCAATCTGTCATCACCTGAGCAATATAATGTTATAAGCGATTGTATGCGCGTGTCTCCGGTGTATTGTAGTTGCTCATAATAGGGCGTATCATAAAACACTTCACCTGCACAAAGTTGCTGTGTTCTCCAGCCTACTTTCCAAATATCTTCAAGTGAAGGATCGCTGCTGCTAAAAGTTGCATTCATTTTCAATGGATAACCGGTTTTCATACTATAAAGGTCGTTGATTACCAATTCCTCATCACCCGTTTCTACATTGAGCTGCAGATAACGATAAGCCCTGAACCAAAGGGGACGAAATTTTCTGTTCCTACCCCCGTCCGCTAAAAATACATCTTCATTCCCCTTGATTTCTTTACCCTCAATTTGATTACGGTTTCCTTTTAGTCCTTTGGAGTCGAACAAAGATTCTGCGTACACTTGCGTGATTATTGCACCTTTGCCAGCTGAAACAATAAGTTCGGGGTATGCTGCGATATTTTCTCCCTGATCTACTAATAATTTTACTTTTTGGTGTGCTGCGATGCGTAAGGCTTTGTTTCCCTTGATAAACCCATCACCAGACTCTATACCAATGGTTTTGCGTAAATGCGCGAAACGGACTATCTGAGTTTCTTTAAATAATGGGATTGTTCTGGGACTCAATGTCCATCTGTTATCTGTTCCATAACCTACTGCTTCAGGACGTACTATTACTGCTGCACTTTTCCAGTAACTATCGTCATAACCAGGTTGTTCCCAATTCCAAGGGTATTTTCTTCCATCCACCTGATCACCCGGACCAACAGCCATATAGGAGTTCAATTTTTCGCCATCGTTGAGTGAGCAGGGGGTGTACGAAATATTTTGAATTACTTTCCAACCAGCATTTGTGTTCAGCATCTTTTCTAACGCCGTATTTCCCTGAACGAGGAAAGCAGTTTGATTCGAAATTTGACCTACCGGTGCAAGAACACCCATGTTCCAGACCACGGCGGCAATTAGATTTTCTCCGCGTTTTAAATAGGGTGCAAGGTCGATTGTTTCGTAATACCAATTAAATAAGTCCCCCCTGGCAGGACCACTGCAAACAGGCTCGCCGTTAACAAAAAAGCGATAGCGGTTATCTGCAGAAATGTGCACAATAAATGCAGATGGCAATGTTTCCAGTTTGATCGTTTTCCTGAAGTGATAAATACCATACTCACGCTGTGAGGCACCGGGACATGTGATCCATGATGCTGACCATGCAGCTTTAAATATTTCTGGTGCAATACGAATATTTTGTCCCATTGTCAGATGGATCAGACAAAACAAAAGCAGACAAATTAAAATTGATCCAAGTTTCCATTGCCTAAATAATTTTCGCAGATTTAGCTTCATTTGATTGAATATTTGGTTAGAGGAAATCACAAATTGATCCGCTGAAATGCGATCAAACGCGATATTTCACGCAAATTAACATAATGCTTTTTAAAACAAATATGAAATTTTCATTGGAAAATCCTCGTTTATTAAAATGTGATTCAGGGAAATTTTAAATGCTTTTAGCTGATGAAAACTTTTTTCTATCACTGCGTAACCTGGAAGGGATGACAAGCATACAGGTCAAAATTCCCAAATAGTGAGCAGCATTTTTTTACGATTTCTTTCTTGCTAAATTCAACATAAACTTTTTCAAGACAATCCTATGAATTCTAAAACAGCCATTGATATTTTGATATTAAGCTTTGCACAAACAGACGATCTAAAAAAAATAACTACACATGCAGTCCAGTCTTTGATGCGTTCTGAAGATCCCGAAAAATTCAATTTCAATGTGGTTGTACTTGAATCACAAAAAAGCCTTGCGTCTTTTCAATATGAGCAAACAACAACCGTTTATCCGGATGAGGAATTTAATTTTCACCGATATTTTAATATTGGAATAAATATGACGTCATCTCCTTACATATGTCTGTGTAATAATGATATCCTATTTCAGAAAGGCTGGGCCAGCCAGATGATGATTGCTTTTGAGCGATTCAAAGATGTCAAGAGTGCTTCTCCAGTTTGTCCCTATTATCCGATGGAAATTTCAACACAACCCGTGAGCGAAGCCTGGTTTGGTTACAGGGTAGGGGTAGAGGTTCAGGGAGCGTGTCTGCTTTTCAAAAGGGAGGTGTTGAAATGGATAGGGCAATTGGATCCAAATTTCAAGTTTTACAGTGCCGATCTGGATTATGCTGATACCTTCCGTGTAATGAATTACAGGCACATGTTGGTTAGGTCGTCTATTGTGTTTCATTTGGGAAGTAAAACACTCAATAAACAAGAACCTAACCGAAAATATCATTTAACCGAAGAGCAAGATTTATATTACAAAAAAAAATGGTACCATAGAACGGGGAGGAACTGGGTGGAGATTTAACTAAATCAATTTACTCAATTTTTGATGTAAAAGTTTTATTTACAGTGTTTTTTGTGCTCCTATATATTTATATATTCGCCCAACCAAGTATATAAATATAGTATGAGCAAAGTAAGCAATTCACTGTTGGCAATAGTTTTTATTTCTGGATCTCTTCGTGCACAAGTGCCTGTTATAGAGAAGAAAGATAACAGATTAAAGAAAATAAACGAGGCCATCCGCGCCAGATGGAAAGATGAAGTGAGTACCAGTAAGGATTTCCCCTTTTCCTATATCACTGCATTTGCTCAGGACCCGCATATGTTTTACTGGGATACGTATTTCATCAACAAAGGATTAATTGCGACGGGTAATCTTCAACTGGCAAAACAAAACACCTTAAATCTGCTGAGTGTAGTGTCACGTTACGGATTTATGGGAAATGCCGCAGTGACTACCTGGGGGATGAACCGTTCGCAGCCTCCTTACCTATCTGTCATGGTAAGAGATATCTATGAGGCGGAGAAAAGCAAAAAAAATCTTCGTAATGTATATCACTTGCTTAAGCAGGAATATGATTTTTGGACGGACACAACCGCGACAGCAATTGAAAACCATAAAACTGATATTCCTGGGTTACAGCGATACTATCATCATGCCAGTACAAGTGAATTGATCTCTCTTTATGACGAGATAGCCGATAGGCTCGGGCTGCAAAAGAATCTGCCAGATGAACAAAAAAGCAAAATCGCATCAGATTACGCTGCGGAAGCAGAGACTGGTATGGATTTTACTTCAAGGTTTGAAAATAAATGTTCACAATTTGTCGCTTTGGATTTAAACTGCTTGCTTTACCTGATGGAAAAGAACCTGGACTGGATGCGCGGGACGTTGAAGTTAAATAATGAGCCAAAATGGTCTGAATTTGCACAAAAAAGGGCGAACCTGATTAACAGATATTGCTGGGATGAAAAAACAGGTATGTATTATGATTATAATTTTGTTGAAGGAAGGAGAAGCAGGATCGCAGCAGTAACTACGTTTCAACCCCTTTGGGCAGGAATTGCTTCTGCACAGCAGGCCAGGCGTGTATCGGAGAATTTAGCTGCATTTGCGACACCCTACGGATTAAAAACAACAATTAAAGACAAAGACGGAGAAAACTATCAATGGGGATCTAACTCCGTATGGGCACCCATGCAGTTGATAGCTGCTGAGGGATTGAAGCGATATGGCTATGTTGAGAAGGCAAATGAGATTGCCCTGAATTTTTTGGGACTTGTTGCAAAGAATTACAGTGCACCTCTCTCATCAAATACAACTCAGCAACCAAAGAGGTCACCAGGATTGATTTATGAAAAATATAAGGCTAATGGTACAATTAATGATGATGAGACAGCGGCACGTCCTATGATGGGTTGGACTGCCGGAGTCTATGCTTATCTATATCAAATGCTGAATCGCCCATAATATGGATTTCTCCTGATTTGCCAGGGAATAGGTTTTTATTATATAGTCCGAGGCTTGCTTTCCAATCTGCAGAGTTGTTAGCGGATTCGTCTTAAACTGTTCTATTACGTAACATATTTGTTTGGCGTAACTGAACAAATCTGAATGCTCTATACTGAAAGTGAGGTTTTTCTTAAAAAACTCCTTCCCGCCCTGGCCATGGTAACCAATGACAATACAACCACAAGCCATGGCTTCAGCAGGTGGGAGGCCGAAGCCTTCTTTATGACTGAAAGATAAAAAGATGGCTGATTCTCTGAGGACGTTGGCACATTGCTCCAATGGCATTTTATCAATGACAGTAATTTTAAAATCATCCAGGCAATTTTTTAGCGACAGCAGGTAATCAAGGAATATAAAGTCTTCTGTACCTTTTCTCGGCATAAAGGCAATCTGTTTTTTTTTATGTTGATTAAAGAAAAATAATTTGTTATTTATTCCGTGGTAAATTCTGCGTAACTGTATTCCGGGAAACAGCCAGTTTAATGCATCATAATCATAATCAGAAACCACCATGACCTGAACGACGTCAGGGTGTAAATAGATATGCTGTACTTCTGCCAGTTTGTACCTAAAAGGAATGAAGGTATTGAAAGAATCCTGATTAAAAATTATTTTTCTGATCCCTGGCCAAAGTGTGAGGACTCTTTCTGCCCAAATCTCTGGTATCACCACCAGATCATCATTTTTTATAAAAACAGTATCAGCAGAAGTTATTTTGGTCTTGTTTTCAAACCAGGTTGCACGGAAATTTTTATCATCGTGGATGATGTAACTATCAATCTGATTATTATTTAATATATCTACAAAATCATACAATTTCAATACACCACCTGTTGGCTGGTTGTCATCTGGGCAAATTACATATACAGTGGTCATAAGTGCTGTACTTATTAGATGATCATGTAAAATAAAGGAGGCGGGACATCCACCCCGCCTTACCCTCATGCTCATCATTCAAAAAAACAATTATATAATTAACCATGCGTAGTTAATATTTAAAGCTCCATTAGTACCGCTCCTATTAGAGCTATCAATGTGAGCACAATATTTACCTTAAAATGTTTGTACCAGCCCAATCGATTGAACAAACCACCACAAGCGCAGGGGCTGCGATCGTAAATATGGAAGACTGCACCCCCCACATATAAGGTGAACAATACCATCAGGAATAAAGAAGCATACATACCAATCAACCTGGTTTCTGGAATTATCAATAACACCACTAAGCCCAATTCAATTATTGGTAATACATAAACGAGTATCTTCCCTATCCAGCGAGGGAAGACCTGAATATTCATAGCATGCTTAAACTTGTTAAAAGAGAATAGTTTTGATAAAGCTGTGTAGGCCCAAAGTATGATCAATAGTCCTGTAATGAAAATGATGAAGGGATGCAGGTTCATAGTTATTCAATTTAATTTAGTTGAAACGTATAATTGATACTGCCAAGTTACGAGTGAGGAGTAAAAAAAAAAGGGACGCATGTCCCAAATGAATGGGCATGTGTCCCTGATAAAGAGATTGTTTTAGTTCTTTTTTACATCCTTCGTGTTCTGTTTCTAATACGGTTTAATGTCTTACGCGAAATACCCAGATAGGCAGCGATGCTTTCGACAGACACTTTCCTAAACATGGCCGAACGGTTCCTGATTAAATACAAATAATGTTCTTCAGGCGTCAACGCTGCAAAGTCAAGAATACGCTGTTCGCTCATTCGTTGAAACTCAAATAAAACTTTACGGACATATTCGTTTGTTTCGGGAAAAGCTTTGAGAACTTGCTCCATCTGGTCATACGAGATAGAAACCAGAACACTTGGTTCGATTAATTCTATGAAGGTCTCTGATGGCACCTGGTTAAAGAAACTGTTAATAGATATCATCAACTGTCCCTCATTATAAAACCAAAATGGTATTTTTCTATCTTCCTTAAACACGCAACCCATTGCTGCACCGCTTTCGATGAACCACGCCCTGTTGGCGATTTGACCTGTCTTTAAAATGATTTGGTTTTTTGAATAATATTCCCTTTTAATAATTTCGTTAAGTTTTTCTTTGAGCTCCAAACGCAAAGGAAATTTGCCGGCTAATAAATTGAATAAATCATCGTTATCCATTTTTTGCAAAATTTAAATTAGAATTAGTTGTTTATTATCAGTGATTTGCGCTTGCAAAGCCTGGCCTCACCGCAAATCTGGTTTAAAATAACTCAATATTTTACTGGTCAGGTTGGTGATGTAAGGAAGTAGTTCATAGGAAATAAATTAATAATTAGTACAACAAAATACGAAAAATATTATTACTCAAAAAAATAAACATACAAAATATATCAACAATTATGGCGCACTCATCTACCTGAAGATATCTTATTGGTTAATAAATTACTTTTTAACAACTACATTCATCATTCCTGAATTTTAAACTTGAAGTAGTGTAGAAAATTATTGCAGATACATCTATATATGAGACATAGTTTCCGATCTCGCGAAGACGCGCCTTTTGTCCGGACGAATTTTTATTTTATAAAATGTCGGCGCCATTATTGCAATAACGCTTCAATTAGTTAATGGCGAGTATTATATTTATTGTCTTAATAGTTAATGTGTATATAATTTTACTATATAACCAGCATTCTTCACTTGTAAATTTTGTTAAATCGTTTATCTATATGAAGGTGCGTGCACTATATATGCCTCAATAGAAAAAAAGTCCCAGAATTCAAAAGCTGAATAAGGGACTTTTAGCATGCTGGAGGACAAAGATCCTACAAACCGATTTTTTAATAGTTAATTTTAGTGGGACAAAATCCCTTCAAAATGTTAATAACTAAGTATTCACCGAGACCGTTTGTCTTCCACTATGCAGCTTGATCTGTTTGTTTTTCCAAATAAATGTTCCAGTGAGTCCCTGGGGTAATATAATTTCCCCACTGATACCGTCTGTTCCTTCGCGTCGAAACTTCACCTGGATCTGCCCGTTAGGGACGGGAATGGAGCCCTCTGCATTTATCAGTTCGCCTAAAGATGGCTTGATCAATACTTTGCTGAATCCTGGCGCATCTGGTACAATTCCGCAAATTGTTGCCAGGAAATCATAATTAGGACTGGCACTCCAGGCATGGCAATCAGACCGGGTTGGTTCCGGCTTTTCTGCAAAGGTGGTCAAACCAAGTTTCAACATATCTCTCCATGGACCAAGTTCACTATAATACAAGTCGGCCATGTTTGCTTTTTTCAATGCCTGTGTAAGGTAAAAGCGATAGAAAAAGGTGACTTGTCCAATGGATTTGTCCTCCAAAAGTTTTTTCATCATCCGCGGGATTTCATTTTGCGGCATTGCACCACTTAATACTGCCCATATGCCTGCGTGCTGACTATAGGATAGCTGTTCTGGTGTATCTGCAAGGAGTCCCTTTTCCATATTGAAACAAGTGGTGAAGGTGCTTTGGTTCAGATCCTCTGCAAGTGTTTTATATGCACCGGCCTTCGTTTCTTTTCCAAACTGTTCAAACAGATCGGCAGCCTGCTTTAAAGTGTATGCATATTGTAAGGTCATAATCGCTGAATTACCTTTATCGGCTCCTGGTGCTGTGCCCCAGCTATTAAAATTATCCCAGTCTACAAAATTCCACCAGGTTAGCGGGCCAAGCATTCTTTTGTCCTGATCAATCCTAGCTTGGTACCAACCCATGATCTCATTGATAGCCGGCAAAAACTGTTTGATAAAGGCGTCGTCCTTTCGATGCATCCAATAATCGTGAATCATGGACACCCAGAACAATGAAAAGGCCGGTATAATTTGTAGACGGTTACTTGGATAACGGCTTTGGGTTAAACCCTCGGGTGTACGCGACTGATAGAAATCAAGAATAGCTTTACGCATTAATCGGTCGTCACCACTCATATATAAGGAGATCAATGCCTGAATACGGGTGTCCCCAGTATATTGTAACTGTTCATAGTAAGGAGTATCATAATACTGTTCGCCTGCACAAAGCTGGGCTGTCCGCCAACCAGTTGTCCAGATCTCGCGAAGGGAAGGATCGCTGCTGCTAAAGGTCGCTTTCATTTCTAGCGGATAACCGGTCGTCATGCTATATACGTCATTAATGGCCAAGGGTTCGTCCGTTGTAGTAATATCTAACTGCAGGTAACGGTAGCCTCTTATCCAAAGTGGCCTGAACTTTCTCTGTACCCCGCCGTCTGGTAGAAAAATATCGTAGTTACCTTTAATCTCTTTATTCGCTATTTCATTTCTGTTTCCTTTAATATTATTTTGATCAAACAGGGCCTCGGCGTAGGTGAGTTTTACAGTTGCACCTTTACCCTGACTGACAATCAATTCCGGATAGGCGACTGTGTTCACCGAGTTATCCAATAGCAAACTTACTGTCTGATGGGCGGGAATTTTGAAACTGCCCTGCCCAACAATGAATGAACTATTAGAGGTTATTCCCGTCGCACGGCGAATAAATGAAAAACGCGACAGCTTTTCCTGGAATAAAGGGATGTTTCTCGGTGCCATTGTCCAACGGTTGTCTGTCCCATAACCCACAGGGTCCGGATGCACAATTTCTGAAGCGTTCTCCCATTTGCTATCATCGTACACTGTTTGTTCCCATCCCCAGGGATATTTAGAACCATCTACTTTGTCTCCCGGGCTGACTACCATATAGGCTTTCAACCGTTCGCCATTGTCGGTTGAGCAAGGTTGGTAAGCTAAGCTTTTCAATACTTTCCAATCTTTGTTTGTATCGACTATATTCTCAGCAGCTGAATTCCCTTGTACCGTAAAGGCTGTCTGATTCGAAATCTGACCAACCGCCGCCAGTTCTCCCATGTTCCAGACCAGAGCAGCGATGGTATTGTTTCCCTGTTGCAAGAAGGGCGCAATATTCAGGGTTTCGTAATACCAGTTAAACAGATCGCCACGAACAGGGCCAGAATTTACTGGTTTGCCGTTTACAAATAATCGGTAGCGGTTGTCGGCACTGATGTTGACCACAAGTGATGAGGGGACAGTATTCAGACGGAAGTTTTTCCTGAAATGGTATACACCATATTCCCTTTGTTGGGCGGTAGGATGAGTGACCCAGAAGGAGGACCACTGGCCATCTAATAATTTTGGGTTTACTTTCTCAGTTTGACCCTTTGCCAGGCAATTTCCGAATAGAAGTGCCAGCATTAGCAGATTGATTTTTAATTTCATAGGTCCTACGTTTTTATAGGTTCGTATTTATGAGGTATATATTTGGTTGTGCTGCGGACAACTTATATGTGTATAACAGCGCGGCTAATCTACATAAATAATTGTTAATTAAAACGTTAGGTGCAAAGTGTTTTTGGGTTGGTTCCATCTATATTCCCAAAATGTTTGAATGTGCTTTTGTAAAAGCATTTAGCAAATCGGAATTATTTTGATAATTGTTAGGATTTATTTAATGCCGCTTTAGAATTCTTTGATTTTAACGTTCGTTGAGTGAACGATTGCCAGGAAACCTTGTAAATAATTGTGCGCAATTACTCTGGCCGCTTTATTTCTGGAGAAAAATATATCCTCGCCAATTTGTGTATGTTTGAATGGATGTTTATTCCAGAAGGATTTGCGATAGGCAAGGGTGGCACAGCATAACCATTGCTTGGTGGCATCAACATTTTTGGTCAAATAATACCGACTGCGTTTTACCGAATAAAATTGCACATGGCTCAACCCACATACTTCCGCATCATTGTTTGATAAAGTCTTTACCTGATGGCTGATCCAATTTGGTGCATACCAATCGTCATCGTCCCAATGTACGATAATACTGCCTGCCGCTTTTTCACAAGCGATGTTACGTTTATATCCAATTGTATTTTCTGGTTTCAGGTAGAAGTATCTTATACTATATATATTAGGCAATAGGCTTCTTACAGATTCTGTTCCATCATCTATGATGACTAATTCTTTGTAGGGGTAATCCTGTTGTAAAAAATATTGGACAGCTTTTGGAATAAACTCATGCCTGTTCGCTGTCGGCATAATACAAGTAACTAAGGGTAGTGTTGAATCCGTGACCGCATAATGTACCGGCCAATAAAGTGTGGGTACAAGGTCAACTTGAAAGATCGTTTGCATTATCTAATTTTCCATTAAGATATGCAGAAGTATCAGGTATGCCTTGGGCAATTGGTACAAATGAGCGCAAGGCATTTCTCCATTTAAAATTTTCTTGTTGACCTCTAAAATTTGCCCGTTTACCTAAGCTAAATAGACTTTCGTCATAAATATAACCTTTAACAACAAAAACATTCTATTTGTCTTAGGAGATTAGCATATAATTATACACTTAGCTATAAACCTTTTATCATGGAAAAAAGAGAATTTTCAAAAGCTGTGAATGCTTATGTTAAGCACAAAGCTAACTCATGGCAGGAGTTTATAGTGGAGGACTATTATGATAGCTTCAAGTACGCGTATGACATTATGGAATTGTATTCTGAAAGAAAGATAGCGAGGATCCGCGATCGGATTTTCGCAAGGATAATGAAGACTATCCGCGATAACGAAAGAAAAAATAATTTGGAATAACCTAGGAGATTCTTGTGATTATTTGTACTGTACCATTTACATATGAGTACAGCAAATAAAAAACAATTTTCAAAGCTGGTCGATGCTTACCTGAAAGACACGGCCAGTTCCAAAGAGCGTTCTTTTATAGAACAGTATTACGATTTGTTTTCTGATGGAGAAGACGTCTTTGAAACAATGGACCGAACGGAGGTTAGGGCAGTCGGTGACCGCCTGAAAGCCAGAATCGATGCCACGCTTCAAAATAAGGAAAAGCCCAAGCATATACTACCATGGAGGTATATTTCTGTGGCAGCTACCATTCTGTTAGCTGCTGCCATGGGTATTTATTTTTATAGGCTCAGCCAGCCAAGGTTGAAAGCTTCAATCCATCAAACCAAAATGCTTGCAGATATCTCGCCAGGTGGAAATAAGGCCATTCTTACATTGTCTAATGGCCGAAAGATTTCCCTTACAGATTTAAAATTAGGCAACGTAGGAAATGAAAAAGGAGTGGTCATCAAAAAAACTAAAGATGGTCAACTGGTGTATCAAGGCACAAACTCAAATGGCGAGATCGCTTATAATAGTGTTGAAACCCCCAAAGGGGGACAGTATCAGCTTTCTCTTCCTGATGGTACGCAAGTTTGGTTAAATGCGGCTTCTACTTTGAAGTATCCTATAATCTTTTCAGAGAAAGAGCGGGTTGTGCAACTAACCGGCGAAGCTTATTTCGAAGTTGCAAAAAATAAAGGCAAACGTTTTGTGGTATCAACAGTAAACCAATCGATTGAAGTGCTTGGTACTCATTTTAACGTTAATTCCTATTCGGATGAGGTCTATACAAGAACCACTCTTATGGAAGGAAGCGTACAAGTAAGAAATTCCGAATCAGGTCAAACCGCTGTGATTAGGCCGGGGCAACAGGCTTTGGTAAGTACTGACCGTTCTGTAGTTGGAATAAAAGATGTTGACGTAGATGAAGCAATGGCATGGAGGAATGGTTATTTTATGTTTGATGAGGAGCCTTTAGAAAGTATTCTCAGAAAAGTTTCGCGTTGGTACGATGTGGATATCCAATATCAAAATTCAGATTTGAAAAAGAAACTTTTATTTAGTGGTACCTTATCCCGGTACAGCAATGTGTCTAAAGTCCTGAAAAAATTAGAATTGACTGAATCAGTTAGTTTTAAGGTGGATGGAAGAAAAATTATTGTCATGCCTTAATTATAGGTGGCTCTATTTGATATCTACCCCAACAAATAAAACAAGGCTTATTGCATATCGCATTTAACTCTGATATGCAATAAGCCTTGTTTTATTTGTTAAAAATCTTATCTTAGCACTTCAAGTTTAACAGGACCAACTAACCCCGCTGGCATTAGTTTACTATCAGGAAGGTAAATATTATACTTTTTGGGGATTTTTCTATCTTTTTCAGGCAGTCTACTATCCCCAATCAAATGGTTTACCCAGGTATTTACCACCTTAACTTCCAATATATTTTTTCCTTTTTTTAAAGCAGATGTGATATCGACTTTGTAGGGTGGCGCCCAGGCACCTCCAACGTCGACCCCGTTTACTTTTACCTTTGCAATGGCTGTGACAACTCCCAGATCTAAGACTATACTTTCGTTCTTATTGACTTTAGAGATTTCGAATGCATTATGATAAAGTGCCGTACCAGAATAATATTTTATACTGTCTGAAGCATTAAGTGTCCAATCCTGCAGTTGCTTGAAAATCACAGGTTTTGCAGGTCCCCACATTTTTGGGTCAAAGTTTACATACCAATCTCCTTTAATGGGAATATTCTTAATTAGTCTCGGGTAATTAGCAAAATTAGCATTCGATTTTACAGTATTTAGATCTGTATCTTTTCTGAAAACAATGAATGCACTTTCAAACGCTTCAAGCTTTAATGGAATAGAGGTTGTTGAATCTGAGATGTTGTAATCAGGGAGATCTCTTGTCTTTCCTGTAATTGGGTCCCATAATTCCGGGCTTTTCCCTTCAATTCTAAATCTTGGATTAATATTAACTGTCTTGTGTTGTTGATTACTTAGGAAATATATCGAACTATTTTCAAGTTTCCGGTGTATAAAAAGAACGGAATCTGCAGGGTTGGTTTGGCAATCAGGTTTGATTTTAGTCTGACTGAACACTTCTTCTAAAGACATGCCCTCAATCACCATTCCCTTCCCGACCTTATTGATTTTAACGGTTGAGCCGCCTATATTTCCCCACAATTGAGCCGCAATTTGTTGAATCTGTTGATCGGCTTTTCCATAATCTTGGAGGCTTGGAGATCTTGATGGTCTCGATCCTAATACAACCGCACCCTGCTCGACCAATTCTTTGATTTTTAACAATAATTCAGGACGCATGGTCTCCAATTTGGGTAACACTAATATGCTGTACGTCATGCCATCAGGCAAAACCAATTTACCATCCTTTACTTTAACACGGTTTTTGATTACCTCTGCATTAATATAGTCGAATGAATATCCCGCTGGAAGTGCCGGATCCTGTATCCCTGTCATTTTAGGTGCATCTTCGCTAATGAAATATGCAACGTCAGCAACATATTTACCTTGTTGTAGGATTAGGTTACACCTTTTAATATATTTCAAAAATATATCCATATCATAATACCACGTATTTAACCGGTTGAATTCGTTACCAAACCAAGTGTTGATCCCTGGTAGTTCGTCGTTTGGCTGATGAATGTATACGTGAAGCAAAGTGCTGTTAATACCCTCCGCAAAAAAACGGTCGGCCCTCTGTTTCATTAATGCCGGATAGCGTGTGAAATTACCCTCCACACAGGTAAAAGATTCCGCCGATACTTTAGTTTTTCCGTAAATATGCGCGCAGGATGCTGCAGCACGGTTTTCAATAGCTCCCAATGCGCCCTCACTCCAAAACTCTCCTGCCACTTCATCAGATTGTCCACCATACTGTAAAAACTCACCTGGAAAACCACCGTGACCATAGTTTTCTAGCCAGGTTGTTAAACCATGTTTGTGGCTGATTTCACGTAATCCAGCTACATATTCGTAAGCCAGATTATCGGCAACGAAACGACGCAAGTCCCATAAAAAGCGATCCGACTGATCTGCACTTCCTACTACCTTACCCTGCAATACCGGAAGATAGGGTAGGGGAGAATATCCAAAACTGACTCTAAATTTATCTAATAAATCATCCGACCAATTCTGCCCGCCGGTTTCATAACTATCTTCTACAGTTATTTTCCATGTTTTTCGGTCTTCCGCTGGAATACGGCGTATGATCTCCCCAAGGAAAGCATCAAAATGAGCATTAATATGTTTTTTGCTCATTTTATCTGTTTCCAAACCAGTTCCTTCTGGAGTGGCCGGTGCGTTGGTCACCCGTGTAGGTGTCATTCCACAGCGTTCAATGATCCATTCCCCGGGAGGAACCTTCCAGTTCAGGGTTCCTCCGGCAGTCATGAACTGTGAAATGTCAAGAACTCTTTTAGGATCGATTACAGATTGACTATCTTCAGACACTACTGCTTGTAATGGCCATTGGTACGCTGACCAGTAGGGATAAGGATCATGCCACATCTTTGCCAGAGTTTTTTCGATGTAGTTTTCAACAACCGGTGCCGCTGAAAAATTGATTTCCGCAATACCGCTGGTTATAGTATGCCTAGTAAATAGTATTCGGAATTCCTTGGCACTAACTGTGGGTAGAGATATTGCAGCAGGGCCGTATGGTGTGAAACCCGACTGCAGGCCTGTATTGGTGCGTTCTATTTGGAAATGTTTTATAGTCTGATAAATGCCTTTAACTTTAATCTGAACATCTCCTTCCAAAAATGTAGGGAATTTTGCAGGATAGATTACCAGACTGCGTGTGGTAAAGGGAAGTCCTGTAGAGATGTCTAATTTAAATGGGCCATCCTTGTTAAAATTGATTACGCTTTCCATATTCTTATCCATAAAGGCAGATACATTGTTGATTTCAAGATCTGTGGATAATAACGGCTTCAACCCACGAATATCTGATTTGTAATCGGTAGGTGCGGGATAAGCGACTACCTTAACATCCTGAAAACTTGAATCAGGCTTGATTAGTTTCTTTTGAAATAATACGGGGCCTCTTACCAGAATTTCTGAAGAAGTAAGATAGCGCATAGCTTGCTGTGGTTTTACCCAAGGACCACCTGATTGGCTCCATCCTGGACTGTTAAAAATGCCAATTTCAATGCCTAATCTGCTGGCTGTTTTTAGAGCTGTATGCATGCATTCCCACCATTCTTCAGATAGAAATTTAACTTTGCCATATGAAACGTGTTCTAACCCAATATTACCAATAAAAGCCCTAGTAATTCCAACTTTTTTCATAGATTCAAGATCTTTAACAATTCCTTCTTTTGAGATATTATCTGAGATCCAATACCAATATACGCTGGTTTGGATACTATCAGGAGGCATCTGGAAGCCTGTTTTCAATGCCTTTAGTTTAGTCATCGACAAGCTCTTGGATTGTGCCTTAGTCTCTTGAAAAAACAAAAAAAATAGGAAATAAAATAAAAAGATAAAAGAATGATTTTGGTTCATTTTAGCTGAGTTAATATGCTAGGATTTATATTTGGTTTTTAAAAGTACCAGAATATATTATATATCAAAAACATTGTTTTCAGCATCAACATGACTATTGCGCAAGCATCGTTAATGATTGTCTTGCTAAAAGCATTTTTCAGTGCGAGAATAAATTTTTATTTTGTTGCCCCATAGCAATTAGATCTGGTAAGGTTTTTTCAATATCTACACCGGCAAAAACCTTCTTATTTTGATACTCATATAGATTCTTGCAGTCAGTTACAGCGAGTGAATTTTCGTCGTAGGGTCCTCCAAGCCATACTTCATAATACCATCGCTTCAAGGATATTTTTGGATCTTCACAACAATTTGCAATATACCTTCCTCTTGCATACCAGAAATTGTACCACATCCAGCCACCTTTAGTATTATAACTTCTCATTACATTAGGATCATATTCTGCTGGGAACATACCCATCTTATTAACTGTGGGATCATTGAAAGCTTCCATTTTTCTACGCCAATTTTCAAAAGTCCCTGTTAATAAGGCAATCTCAAGTGGTAACCTGGAATGGATTTCATAACTCATGCCTTTGGTATGAAAGTACATGAAAATATCGTCAGGGCATTCCCTGGCCAAATCATAAGCTAATTTGATTGCAGGATATTCAAACTGGTTTTCCAGAGTCGTGCTGATCATGGCGTTTGTCGTGACTGTCTGGATTAATTCTATGACATCGGAAAATATGCCAGTCGGGTCTGTGAGGTGTATATACAAGTCTACTTCATCTAATAGACCATAACTCTTTAGTTGTAGCAGTTGATCACGTACTATTGCTATCCAATTTGTATATCTATAAATAAAAGCAAAATAAATCAGTTTGATCCGTTTCCTATTATTATTTAGATCTATTATAATATTACCGTTATAGTTGTCATCAAGTATATTATGTTTTCTCGCGCCTACTTGTATCTGCAGAAAGCTCTTGTCCCTTTTCTGCATATCAGAATTCTTAGAAGGAGGCGACGATAATTGTACTTGGTTGATATCTCCAAAATAATGTTTTAACTGATAATTATAGGGTATAACGATGTGCGAATCGACAAGAAAGTTGACTTTAATAATGTCAGTTACAACTTTCGTATTGATTGGTAACATATGCTCATCAAAAGTGCCCCATAGTGCGATGAAGTTATTTTTTTTCATAAAATTTGTGTTATAAGATTTATTTCTACAAAGGTCCATACTGTGAAGTATGAGTATAGATCTACTATTCATATTTAAAAATTACTCTGAAAAAAGACGATCAATCATTTTTTTTATTGAATCTTGTTGTTTACTAATTGAATAATTGTTAAGTATAAAAACCGAAGCTTCTTCTCCCATTTTCTTCATCTTAGTCGGATTTTCATCAAACTCTCTTATTACATGTTTTACACATTTTGCAAATCCTAGTATATCCGATTGTTCTGTAATATATGTTAGGTTATTTTTAAGAAATTCCTTTCCACCCTGACCATCGTAACCTATAACTATACACCCACATGCCATTGCTTCCGCCGCCGGGAGTCCAAAACTTTCTTTGTGACTAAATGATAAGAAAATTTCTGATTCTTTTAGTGTTCGGGCTACTTCTTCCAAGGGAGCTTCGTTTATTACTTTAATATTATATCCATATAATTCGTTTTTTAATACGAGTAGACTTTGTAGGAAAAAAAAATCATCTAGCATTTTTCTTGGCATTACACTGATTGTCCTTTTTTTATGTGAAGAATATTGAAAGAAATTTTCATTTACACTCGTATGAATGAGATGCACATTGAGGCCAGGAAAAATTGTACTGAGAACATTGACGTCATAAGATGAGACTGCTAGAACCAGAATCACGTCACAATGAAAATAAGCGTCATAAGCTGACTGCGGACAATTTTGGAAAGGTTTAAAAGTATTAAAGGAATTTTGGTTATATATTATTTTCCTAATACCTGGGCATAAATTTGGGATATATGCAGCATAGCCCTCCGGCAGAATAATGATATCATCAGGTTTTATATGGACAGATTGATAATCGATTACTTGTGTATCGTTGGGGAACCAGGTGACACGGAAACCTTTTTTTTTATGAACGACATAACTTTGAATGCCAAACTTGTTTAAGATATCTACAAGTTCATACAATTTCATAATTCCTCCCGACGGTAAAGTATGGTCTGAGCAAATAACATAAACTATAGCCATAAGCTTTCATCATTTTTTTAAGTGCCAACTAATTTACGGCTTAGAGCAATGCAAAAAAAGGAAGAGTGACCCTGTCTAAGAAATAATTTGAATATCTAAATAGGAGAAGATTAGAAATAATTATACAGATGGGGTATTAGGACATAATAAAGCAGCATAGAAATGAGTATCAAATATATAACAGGTAGGAAGGGGGGCATGGGATAACATAAACACCAATTATTATGTGCCTATTAAGTCGGGAGGTTCAAAACACCTCGGATAAATTAAATAAACACAACAAGTCAACTACCAAGCTAGGATGCTGTTAGCGATCTTATCCAGCTTGAATAAACCAAGTGAACAAAAGTATGAAAATTTTTACTAACAAAATAAGGCAACCGCGTGGTAGTCTAAATAAAATTTTATTAATAATGAGGCTTTCATTGATATTTCTTTTTACTGGACTTTTGCAGGTAAGTGCTAGCACCTACGCGCAGCGGATCACTTTGAGTTCTGAGGGAATAACAATCAGGGAAATCTTTAAAGTCATTAAGGTACAAACAGGTTATGACGTCTTATGGCAGTCTAACCTACTAATAGGAAATAAAAAAGTAAATGTGAACTATAATGGAACTAGTATATCAGAAGTAGTTAAAGAGTGTATTGCTGGTACAAATTTGATGTTTGAGATACAAGATGAGAGTATCATAGTTAAAAATAGTGATGTATTAATGACTACTTCCCAACAAAAAGATTCTGTGATATTCAGGGGCGAGATCAAGGACGAAAATAACATGCCATTAGCTGGTGCTACAGTAAAAATAGTTGGTCTTACCAGATCAACATTTACCACCTCAAAAGGGCGCTTTTCTATTTATGGTCCTCGTAAAGGTACACTGGAAATATCGTATATAGGGTATTTAAGTAAGCAGTTAACTTTGAATGGTCTTGATCCAGAGAACATAATCAAGATCAAAATGATCCCCGGAAATAATAATCTTGGGGAAGTTAGTATCGTAAGCACAGGTTATCAAGATATACCTAAAGAAAGAGCTACGGGCTCATTCGAAGTTATAACGAAAGAACAATTACAACATAGTTCAGACCCAAATTTAATTAAACGATTAGAAGGTATTACTAATAGTATGAATTTTAATAACCAACTAGTTAATGTCAACTCTGCAAATCCACAGGGTGTGCCAACAGCAGCGAGCCAATCACCACTTGCTAGGCTGACCATTAGGGGAAAGAATACACTAAATCCTTCGCAATCCTCTCTTTTAAGTCAAAGTGGGCAAGTACTTGTTGTAATCGATGGTATTGCTAGTCCGTATCCAATAGACAACGTTGATCCTGATAACGTAGAAAGTATTACCGTATTGAAAGATGCTGCCGCAGCATCCATTTGGGGTTCTAAGGCGGCAAATGGAGTAATTGTTGTTAAAACCAAACGTGGAAATTTTAACAAGCCAGTCTCTATTTCCTTTAATAGTAATTTTAATTTTTCTAAAAAGGTAGATTTGTTTTATAAAAAAACTATGTCGACGTCTGAATATATAGATGCTCAGGTGTTCCAATTTTATGCTGCTAAAACGAAAGTTGATCCGCCAGTGGTCGACATTAAGCAACCTTTTTTATCCCCAGTTGCAGAAATACTTGGAGAACAACAAAACGGTCAAATATCGGCTGATCAAGCCGCCGTTCAGCTTGACGCACTTCGCAAAAATGATTTAAGGAGAGACTTTACGAAATATTTACTACGTGATGCACTTACCCAAAATTATTCTTTAGGGATTGATGGCGGTAGTAGGAACTTTGCGCAACACGTATCAATCGGTTATAATAAAACCTTAGCAAACTCTATTGGAGCTGAAACAAATAGGTTGTCGTTATCATATAATACTTCCTACAAACCGTTTAGAGCAATGGATATAAATTTGGGTATTAACTATTCAATTCGAACTAGTGAAAATCAAGCTACTGAAAACCAAGTTAGTGCTCAAGTATTAGGATTATATTTTTATCCGTACTCTAAAATAGCAGACGATCAGGGAAATCCTTTATCAATCCCTTACAAATATCGACCAGCTTTTATCGATTTGCTCACACGTACTTATGCCGGCAAAATTCAGTCTTTAAATTATTCACCTTTAGAAAATCTTGAACTGGGGTATTTAAATACAGACCTGAAAAATTTGAATTTTAACTTTGGCATTAATTATAACTTAAGTAGAGCTATTTCGGCAAGTGTTTTATACAATTATGGTATAGGAAATAATAATGAAGAAAAGCTCAATAAAGGCGATTCTTTTTACATGCGTGATTTGATAAGTTATTATACTAATCCGACAGGATTAAAGGCTATACCCGTCGGTGGCTTTTATTCGGTAATGAAAACTAACGTTACAAGCCAATCTCTCAGGGGGCAAATTAACCTTAACCAGAATTGGCATACAAAACATGTCTTAAATGGTATTTTGGGACTTGAGGCAACGCAATCTGATTTCATCAGTAGGCCTTATCAATATTATGGTTATAATGAACAAACGTTATTTAACAACAACGAACTGGATTACGTTAACGATGTACCAACTCTATTCGATGCAGGATTCGGTGCAACCGCTAGAATTCCCGCTCCCTTAACATCCATAACGGATGGTAAAACTAGAACATATAGTTTATATACAAACTGGGCTTACACGTACAATAATCTATATACCATTTCTGCCAGTGCCCGAAAAGACGTTTCAAGTGAATTTGGAATAGGCACTAATAAGGTTGGAGCGCCCTATTTTTCATTCGGAGGTAAATGGAATTTGGCTCAAGAAAATTTTTATAAATTTGATTTTCTTCCTATTTTACAACTAAGAGCTACTTTTGGATATAATGGAAATGTAAATCCTCAAACTATCGCTCGTCAATTAATCACGTACTCCCAGGGGACGCAAATTAACGGGTATCCATTCGCAAGTACTACTCTAGGTGGGGTGACAAATGAAAAGTTACGGCCAGAAAAAACCGGCATATTAAATTTAGGTATTGATTTTGGAATAAAAAATGGAAGAATTTCTGGTAGCTTAGAATATTATGATAAAAGGACTACAGATCTTATCTCTGCAAATTCATTAGATCCAAGTACTGGTTTTAACCGCTTGGCTTATAATGCAGCAAACTTGCATGGTTGGGGAGCTGATTTTATTCTAAATACACAAAACCTGCAGGCTGGATTATTCAACTGGAGCAGTAATTTCCTTTTTAGTTACAATAGAGTTAGAGTTACTAAACTATTTGCATTAAATGCGAAAACAGCTTCAAATACTGTTGCTTCTAGTCCTGCTTATAACGAAGGCGCTGATTTGTCAAGATTATATGGCTATCGTTGGGCAGGATTAGACCCCTTAACTGGTAGTCCTCGTGGTTTTTTAAATGGAGTACCTGTTACTTTGGAAAGTAAAACGTATACCCAATTTAATAATGAACCAATTTCAGCATTGCGGTATTTTGGATCCGCCGTGCCAGTATATTTTGGTTCACTGAGAAATACTTTTCGCTACAGATCTTTTACAGTTTCCGCAAATATTCTATTTAAATTGGGATATTTCTTCAGACGACCAATAACTGACCTAGTTAACTATTACTCATTATTTGGCAGCAGCGGAAATAATGCATTGTTAGGAGAAGAGTACGCTTATAGATGGCAAAAGCCTGGAGATGAGAAAAATACTAACGTTCCATCATTAATTTATCCTGCGGAGCTTCCACGCGATTCATTTTATCAATATGCTGAGATCAATGTGCATAAAGCTGATCATATAAGACTTCAGGAAATTAACATTTCCTATATGTTAAGCAAAAAGAATTGGTTCTTGAAAAATCCCCGAATTTATGCAAATCTATCAAATCTTGGTATTATTTGGAGAGCAAATAAAATTGGATTGGATCCTGAAGTCGGTGATTACCCTGCTCCAAAATCTTACGCTTTTGGAATAAGTGCTAACTTTTAAAATATTAAAGATGACTTTGAAAAATATTATAATTAAAAAAATGAAAATTGCACTTCGGTGTGTCGCCTTAACTGTAGCTATGACGCTGGAATTTTCTTGTCAAAAGTTTGTAGATATTAAGAGGGATAGCACACAGAGCTTTATCGAAACAGCGACTGATTGTCAATTAGTATTGAACAACTATACAGATATGAATACTGGTTATCCAAGCGATGGGGAAGCATCGGCGGATAATTATTATTTAAGTGACGCTGGGTATTTAGCGAATTCTACTACTGCAGAAGATCGAGATTTGTATATTTGGCAGTCATTCGCAGTACGTGCGTCTGCCTCACCTCAATGGCAAACGCCTTATAAAATAGTCTATCTATCAAATCTGGTACTGGAGGCCATTCAGAAGGCTAACGGAGTACCTGAAAGTTTGAGAAATGATATACGAGGCCAAGCCCTTTTCTTTAGAGCTTACAGTTTTTGGCAAGTGGCACAGTTGTATACAAAACCTTATAATGCTATTAGTGCAAATCAAGATTTAGGCATACCTTTACGTTTAAATTCTGACATAAATGGAACATCGGAACGGGGTTCTTTAGATCAGACTTACTCTAAAATCACTGCGGACCTTTTAGAGGCGGTAGACTTATTATCGCCTACTTTTACTGTTGCTTCTCGTCCAAGTAAATCTGCAGCCTACGCGATGCTTGCGCGTGTATTTTTATCTATGGAGGATTATTCGAAAGCATTAAGCAATGCTGATGCAGCTTTAAAAATGAATAGTGAACTTTTGGATTATTCAACTTTAAGTACAACTTCAAATACTCCTTTCGCACGCTTTAACAAAGAAGTGGTATTTCATTCTTTGATGAACGCTAGGGGTGTTACATTGAATCCTGGATCGGCTACAAGCAATATCGCAAAAATAGACTTAGCATTAGTCGCGTCATATAGTTCGAATGATTTGCGAAAAACTTTATTTTTGAAAGCTAATTCGGGTAGCCACGCGGGGTCATTCCGTTTCACTGGAAATTATGAGCCTGTCACCTCACCGACATTATTCAATGGGTTAGCAAACGATGAATTATATTTGATACGTGCAGAATGTTATGCTCGCAGCGGAGATGTTAATAACGCAATGAAAGACTTGAATACATTATTGGCAACTCGTTGGAAAAAAGGTACATATGTAGATATTACAGCTATCAATGCTGATGAAGCATTAGCGAAAATTCTTACGGAAAGGAGGAAGGAATTGCTTATGCGTGGGTTGCGATGGACGGATTTGAGAAGACTTAATAAAGATAGTCGATTTGCCACTTCCCTAGTAAGAACGGTCAATGGATCAACATACACATTGCCACCGAATGATGTACGGTATACTTTGCTGATTCCAAATGAAGTAATTATTAATTCAGAGATGTCACAGAACAATAGATGATAATGAGAGCAAACATCATGATTTTTATATGTAATAGGCGAATAACTATTACAATTTTTTTACTGCTTTTAATAATAAAAGCAAATGGACAAGTTGTAAATAATTTGAATAGAGTAGAGAATGAGCAGATAAAGAAATATTCTAATAGTGAGCCTATATTCAAATTTAGTGAAGAGCAGTCAACTAATAGGTATAGGCACTTGCGCTTTTCTGTCATTAGTGGTTATAAAGAAGGTGCTGAACCTATAAGTGGCTTCGGCAGTTTTGCTACCGTTATCGATACAGTTAATGGTACTAAAAGAATTTACATGTTGAACCTTTCTATTCAAGATTTGCTCACATTGGGTTTCAATTTTCCTAATAATAGATTCATTCTAGAAGTGAAAGATAAATCTAAATATAGATATAGCAAGGATCTAGGTCTTAAAATGGACTGGATGCGGGATAATACATATTGCTTTGAGTATTTAACATCTAGAGAAGTTAATATAGATGCTAATTCTTTGAAACAACAAATTGCAGATCATTTTGGTGTTACGATCACAAAGAAGAAAGTGCTTGTTGAAGTTTTAGTTTTAACTAGGACTTCAAAAAATAATCACGTTATAACAAAAGATCGTAATACTAAATCTACAGCGCGAACTATTCCCATCACCGATTTGTCTAGGGCGGTTGACGATATGCAGTTGCCAAGGATGGTGGATGAGTCAGGATACAAAGAAAATCTTGACATGAACTTAAATTTGGACACAAACGGTGGTCTATTGGAATTAAATAAAGGACTTGAAAAATATGATTTGGTTTTAAAAGAGGAAAAAAGAGAAATGGATATGTTTGTTATTAGTGAAAAATCTAACAAAAGATGAGAAGATACTGCTTAAAAAATATACTAATAGTGGCTGTTTTATTTTGTTTTCAAGCTAATGCCCAAGAAGAAAAGATTGGGCTGATAGTTGGTGATAGCTTGCCGATATTTACTGTCCCCAAGGTAATTAAGTCTAAGAAAATTATTAGTACTGCAGATTATAGAAACTACTTATTAATTGTAGATTTTTGGAGTACGGGATGTAAGACATGTATCGAATCATTACCAAATATGGAGAAACTAGAGGAACAGTTCAAGGGGCGGTTAAAAATACTGCCGGTCACATATGAGAAAAAAGAAGCGATATTAGATTTCTTTAAAAACAACAAATATACTAAGAATCTGCGTGGACCTTCAGTTGTAGAGGACCAAATTTTTCACAAGTATTTTAATCATAAATCCATTCCACATGAGGTATGGATTTATAAAGGTAAAGTTGTTGGAATTACTTCGCTTGATTACGTTGATTCTTTAAATATTAGCAAGGTGTTAAAAAGCGATCAGATGGATTGGCCAGTTAAAAATGACTTTTATACATTCGATTATAATAAGCCATTATTCGCTTTAAACGCTGGGCAGAGAAAAGCAGGTTCAACTTTTTTAGAATATACTGCTATCAGTGATTTTAAAGAAAAGGTTAATTCACCTATTTGGTTAACTGGTGGATCAGGAATCGCTAGGGACAGCTTAAAAAAAACTGTTAGGTCATATTTTTTGAATCAACCAATATTAAACTCATATTTGCTTTGTTTCACGAAAACGGGTGCACTGCGAAATTTAGTCAAGCCTCCTTTTAATGGTGTCCAGCCTAATCAAATAGTCTGGGAAGTTGCTGATCGATCAAAATATATTTTCGAGAAAAAGCCAGGAGTCTATCAACAAAACTGGTTGATGAAAAATGGAATCTGTTTTGAATCTTTACGTATAGATACGGGACAAAATAATAAACAATTGTACCAATCTATGATTGCTGACCTGGACAGGCTATTAGGTTTAAAGGTTAGATGGGAAAGAAGAAGGGAAAATGTGTTGATAATAAAAAAACAACCAAAAAATAAAAATAGGTCCAAGCATGTGACCTCTTCAAAAGAAAATATGTATACTATTGGCGATGTTTGTTACTATTTAAATGAACTAGCGGATAATCCATATGTCTTTAATGAGAGTGGTGATAACGATACTGAGATATATTTGCCAGATAATTCGTGGGCCAATATCGAGAAAATTAAGAATGCGCTACAATTGGCTGGTTTTTATTTTAGCACTGATCCTCGAGATGTTGATAAGCTAATTTTTTCAGAAGTGGGGACCGGTAGTATAATAAACCGTGATATGCAGAAAAAAGCTGTCACACGGAGACAGTTATCTATTAGTAATGAAGTTAATAAAGAAGATGGCGAGTTGTTTTTAATAAATAATCAAAAAAAAAATGACGTCATTCAATTAAAATCCGGTGTTCAATATTCGATAATTAGACACGGAAATGGTACTAAGCCTCTGCAAAATAGCAAGGTAGTTGTAAATTATGAAGGGCGTCTTGTAAATGGAGAAATTTTTGACAGCAGTTATGAGTCTGGTTTGCCTTCAGTTATTAGAGTAGGTGATGTTATACCTGGTTTTAGCGAAGCTTTAAAACTAATGAATGTTGGTTCGGAATGGGAAATATATATTCCCGCTGCCCTCGCTTATGGAACACATACAGGTAAAGGTAAGGTTCCACCAAATAGTACCTTAATTTTTCGGGTTGAATTATTAAGGGTATTATCTGGAAATTAATGGTTTTTTAATTACTGCTGTCAATTTTCTTTAAGTAAAGGTTGCAGAAAAGCAGTGTGGATGAACATTTAGAAGATAAATACTCAATTATATCCTTTGCCTATCTAAAAAGATGGAAGGAACTGTATTTTTGTTGGAATGTCTTAGAGGGTATATTCTATAAAAACGAAAAGTAGCCCATATCAAATAAGCGATATGGGCTACTCAAATTGCAAGCTTGCATCTTCCTACATTTAAATGAGGCGTTGCAATCCTTCTTGCTGTACGAATTTCAAGCCGAATATTCTATACTTATACCGTTCTCATGTATACAAATGGTTTAGCAAGAGGCTGAGGAGAACCTGAGTTAAATCTGGCATCTGCTATATAATCAAATATTGATGAAAATTCACCAATGGCTGCAGCGTATGGTCTACCAGTTTCAAGGTTACTTTCAGCATATATAGCACATAAAGTCTGCCCCGCATTACAATTTGCTGGTGTTAATACTTTTGTGTATTTTAGAGGGTTTTGCTCCTCTGAGGGAGTACCATTAAAGAAATACCAATATCTAGCCATAATTATCAATGCTTTTGTCATTAAAAAGCATCCAAAAATTTAAATGATGCCTACTCTGTTCAGGGTTTTCGGCAATCCCCGTTCAACATTTGTGTTGTTAGTTATTAAACAAAATTTGATCACCAATACGTTGCTATCGATAAATGATCCGTTTGCTAATAATGATACTAAATTAGTGAGTAATCTTGTTTTGCGATAGGGCAGATGTTCCATATTATTCTTTTTCAAGTTACGTGCTATAGTGTAATAGGTAAACTAATAATTTACCTATTACATATGTGTACTTCGCACCTTTTTTTGGTTCCTTGCCAATTTTGATACATGATTCGTTTACATTGGAACTGTTATGTTGGCAGATAAATGTATAACGCAGTGATGAGTTTAACTATATTCTGCAATGGTTTAATTTTAATCTCCAAGGAGAAGAAGTAGAATCGCGAAAACGACAAATTCGCACCATTGGCTGCGCAAGTATCCAAATCTCACAAAACACTAGATCCTCACATCGCGCCTGAGCAATTATGGGTTAGTGATATTATTTATATACGAACGTTGGAAGGATTTAGTTATCTGAGCATCAATACCGACGCTTATTCTAGAAAAATCGTTGGTTATGCGTTACATCCTAATTTAGAAGGCGTTTGCTGCATTATAGCATTAGAAAGGTTAATTGCTTCGAAAAAAAGATTAACTGCGCATATTTTGGTGCATCATTCCGACAGGTGAATACAATATTTTTAGCCCTCCATTTTTTCGGACCGGTTAAGGAGGCAAGAATCCAAATTTATATATTATTTTCCATCTCTCAGCATGTAGTCAGCTCCCGCGGAGCTGACTACATGCTGAGGCTCCATTGTGCTCTATATTCCAAAGGTGTTTTACCATCCAAACTTTCGTGTGCCTCTTAGAATTATAATCCGTCACCCATTCTTCTGCTATTATCTGTACCTGCATTATATCCTAAATAAATATGCATTGAGAACGCTTTCTCGAAACTTCTGTTAAATTGCAATAGCATTCGCCTCGCATCAAGTAGTAAATTCCTTACTTATAAATTCTGGTCCATTGTCAGTCCTGATGCTTTTCGGCTTTCCTTGCTCTTGAATTGTACCTTCCAATAGTCCTGTTATACGTATTGCAGGCATTGAATGGGCAACTTCAATAGCAAACGCCTCCCGGTTATACTCATCTATTACATTTAGCGTTCTGAATTTTCTCCCGCTCATAAAGTCCATGGACCACATCTCCAGCGGAGCGGCTGGCCGCTTCAGAGGAATTTTTACACGTTCTGGTAAACTCTTGCGCCCTTTTATTCTCTAATTTAACCCCAGCAATAAATATACACGCCGCACCCGGTAGCGATTCCACTTCAATCCCTGTGTGCGGATTCGTCCATAATAAAGATCCTGTCTTTCAGTAGGATAAGTTCCTGCTAATTCCTGAAGTTTGGTAATTGTTTCCGAATCATCCTTTCTAGATTTATAATAATACATGGACTTGGGTAGCAAAGCTACACGACAAGCCCTGCTAATGCTAATCTGATGGTGTTCCACCACATACGCAACCATGTTTTTTCGCTGGCAGGGCTTTAAACTTTTTTGAAAGAACGTCTTTCAAAATCTTATTATCCAGAGCCAATTCAGCATACATATGTTTAAGCCTGCGGTTTTCTTCCTCTAATTCCTTCAAACGGCGGAGCTCCTGATTATCCATACCGGAATACTTTTTGTTCCAATTATAGAATGTGGCTTGGTGTATACGCAAATCATGGCAGATACCGGCCACCTTTTTACCGGACTCTTTTTCCTTAATTGCTGCCACTATCTTGCTTTCACTAATTACTTACTTTTTCATCTTCCTGTTTTAAAGTTACGAGTTTTCGCCTTTTATACAGTCGATTTTTATTGGGTGTTACATATTGCTCGCAGAATTACACCGCGATCCTTAATGGGGATAGAATTGCGATAAGCATGAGTCAAAGTGGTAGCCCATACGAAAATACATTGGAAGAGAGAGTTAATGGCATGGTAAAAAACAAATTCTTTCTAAAGCGAACTTATCAGAATCACAAAGAGGCGAAAAAATGCATTGGGATAATTATTGATAAGTACAATCAAAAAAGACCCCATGCAAGTCTAGATTGCCTCACCCCTGATCAAGCGTATGAAATAGAAGGAGAGCTAAAGAAAAGATGGAAGAATTATAGACGTAGTATAAAAAAGGATGTGATTGCTGCAGAAGATAAAGTTTGAAATTCTATTTGGCATTAAAATTTGGAAAACCTTTCGAGTTTACAACATATTAACCGCATAACAATAACAATAATAAAGGGTTAAAGAATAATGATCAACGAAGTTGTTATACTTTTAAAGAAAAACCAAGATTACCATAAATATGGTAACAAGTATTTTCATTAATATCAATTAACAACGACAAGTAATTCCAGGACGAGACAGGTTATCTAACTGCCATATTTACTTTTTAATTACACAATGAATATCTAATAATCAAATTAATGGACATGCAAAAAAAACATTCTAAAAGCCGTCAGTGAAAAAAGCAAGTGGCTGCATCATGATTTATGATACAGCCACTCTCTGCGCACAGAAGACTTGAAACAATCGTACCTATTTAAATGAAGCATTCCAATCATTCTTATAATATGAATTTCAAGCCAAATATTCTGCTTATACCGTTCTCATGTATACAAATGGTTTAGCAAGAGGCTGAGGAGAACCTGAGTTAAATCTGGCATCTGCTATATAATCAAATATTGATGAAAATT
>Ga0247815_10000110_pt1 | contig 61786 bp, 51 predicted proteins | sample UWRJL194509B1_FD_181014 | JGI IMG/M metagenome (GOLD analysis project Ga0247815, IMG submission 181014) | Plant litter microbial communities from Arlington Agricultural Research Station in Wisconsin, United States - UWRJ-L194-509B-1 | ecosystem: Environmental > Terrestrial > Plant litter >... | reverse complement strand
AAATGCATCAACAAAACAAGATAAAGATGAGAACCTATAAAAGAAAAACACCTGAAATAAAAATATCACAGGTGTTTAATTAAATATATTTGTCTAATAATCTGTATCGTTTATTTAGGACTAGTCATTCTATCTTATTAAATGATTCTGAGTTTAAAATATTCATTAATAAAAGATAATGCAATTAAAAACACAGAACACAATAAAAAACTTATCAGATTAAATTTTAGATTGAAATGATGCTTTTTGGAACTTTGGTAAGCTAAAAAGAAAAGAAAACAGGAAACAATACATGATATTGTAAGAAGTCCAACACCAATTGAAAGTCCAAATCTTCCTTCATCATTAGGTCCTAGCAAATTGGCCAAACCTGCCCAGAATCGCATCGCAAAAGGGAAAAGTAAAAAGGGGTATAACTCTTTTTTCGGGTATTTGTTTAGCAAAAAGTAAATTGCAATTGCTTGAAAAATTGTAAACAAAGGTCCTGCCATTGTTATAATATTTCTATTCCATTCGTGTTTATACTCGCCAGAAATTGCATTTGCTGAGTTAAGGCTCATCGTCATTCTATTGCCAAGTACTTCTCCTGTAAGCCAATGGGCTAATTCGTGAAATAATGTGCTTAGAAAGACTGCGATTATAATAATCAAAATGTATTTTAAATCTATTTTGTTTAGAGTATTGTTTTCGGTCATTTTTAAATTCGTGATCTTTTACAATTATATTGATTTAGTAAATTAACGCATAATAAATATAAAGTTGTTCTTACTATACATAAAGTTCGCCACGCATCGTAATAACAGCAGAACCGCCCACTAATATATCATTTTCGCGATTCATCACTTCAAGCAGTGATGGCTGACTTAATTTTACGCCTTGCAGGATTTTATATTCCTTATTTGGCTTTGTATATTTATGGGCTGTTAAAAATCCGATTAGCGGCCCCGCAGCTGTTCCTGTTGCAGCATCTTCGCTGATTCCGATTAAGGGATTGAAAAATCGCGCTTCGGCCAGATTATCCTGATTTTCATCAGAAATAGTAAAGCAGTAAAACCCTTCGAAACCGTATTCTTTTGAAATTTCGATCAAACGTTTATGGTCCGGAATACAATCGTGCAGAAATCTACGGTTTTTGATGGGAACCATTAAATGAGCCACTTCTGTCTGCACTACGGTAGGAACCAATTCGCCCACCGTTAAATCATCAATGGTCAGGCCAAGTGCTTTTGCCAGTGTAGACGCCGGAACTTCCTTACCGAGAACAGCAGGTTTTTGATGCATTTGAACAATCGGATAATCCGTAACAGGATCTGAACTCACCGTTAGCAATATCGGACTGTCTTTCATCATCACAAAATGACTGGTTTCATTTTGTTGCTCGAATAGGGGTAATTTTTTAAGCATTGCGGCGCAGACTGCACCCAGCAAATTATGACCAGCTCCGTCGACTTCGTAACCTGATGCAGTAAAAGAACGAACTTTGAGTGCTTTATGTACCGCGGAATAATAAATAAAGGAAGTTTCAGAATAACCAAATTCTTTTGATATGTTCTGATAAATACTCATTTCTAAATCGCCATCGGTAAAAACAACAGACAACGGATTTCCTTTGTAACTTTTATTAGAAAATACGTCTAAAACGTAGTATTCTAAGGTTGCTCTTTCGTTCATTATGTACCTGTTTTAATAAATGACATTTGTTCTCTAATATACTCCTGAAAAGTGGTATCGGTATAATTCAGGTCTCCTGTTTCGTGCCAAAATTCTACGACATGTCCGTCATTTTTGTCGAAGTCGAAACCGGAGAAATCGCCGGAAAAGTTATCTCCAAAAAACCAGACATTCTCTTTTAAGTCGTAGTGCTCATCTAAACCTATATCTTCAAGGTCAAAAAGGAAAGGATGAACTTTAAAGAAACATTCCCTAAAATTACCACCGCCAATTTCTTTTAAATATACAATATAATCTTCAGGTATTTTCGGATGTTTTTCAACAAGTATTTTTATCTGTTCTTCTGTTACGATTTCTCTTTTGTTGGATTCGTCTCTGCTGTTTTCGACTTTTTTAAGAAATTCTATTTCCAAGTTGTAATTTACGGACATACTTTTAACTTTTAGTTTTGAATCTGACGAATTGTATCTGATTCATTTTACAACATTCGTTTTTGTTCAGCACTTATCGTAATAGTTTTCTCCAATCTCGAAATTCTGGTTTTTTCTTGTTTGGCGCTCATAATCCAGTGAATCATTACTTTTTTATACGATGGCGCCTGTGCAGTAAAGTATTCCCAGGCTATGTTATTGGCTTTGAATTGTGTTTCGAATTCCGGATCAAGAACAGAAGCTTCTTTTTCGTGCGAGTAAATTCGGGATCTTTCTTCAGATCTTAAATCGAAAGCTTTTTGGCCTTCTTCGGTCATAAGTCCGGATTTGGTCAGTTCTTCGACTTTTTTGATGTTGATGGCACTCCAGATACTGGTTTTTTTCCTCGGTGTAAACCTGATGGAATAACTTTCTTCATCAATCGATTTTCGAACGCCGTCTATCCAGCCAAAACACAGTGCCTGATCTACAGATTCTGACCACGACATGGTTGGCTTTTTGGTAGTCACTTTATAAAAACCTACTAAAAGTTCCGTTTCTTTTTGGTGATGCTTTTCCAGCCATTCTCTGAATTTTTGCTGGGTCGCGAAGAAGGTTGGGTTCATTCGAAATTACTTTTTCAGGTAGTTTTGCTCTAACACTATAATTCTGTCTTTCACAAATAATGCATTTTCATTCGAACAAATCATTCGATAATCTTGCGATTCATGATCGCCGTCTAATGTTTTTGCAGTTTCTTTTTGCACTTGTTTAAAATAAGCGTCTCTCTTTTTAAGCCAGGCGATTTGCAGCGTTTTTAGTTTTTGCTGTTCGTCCTGGCTTAAAGTGAGTCTGATTTTTTTATAGGTTGTATTCAGCAGATCATCCATTTTTGAGTAATATTCAAATGAACAATTTGCCATATTGTTTCCGGTATCCAGGCATTTTTGATGTTCTTTGTCAAGCTGTGCTATAGTTTTGCCTGCTTGCGAATGACAAGACAAACTCAATAGAAAGATACAAATTGCAATACTTCTTTTAGTCATAGAACGATACAGTTTGGTAAAGCAATGATATTGAATTTTATTTAAAAACTACTTTTTTATTTGATTTCACTATTTTAACAATATGATACGGCTGCGTAATTACCCAGGCAATGTTTCCTGTTTTTAGGTTTTCTACTTTTACAAACAGGCTGTTATCATCTTCTGTAATGCTGGTTATGTCTATAGAATGACCGCCATTCATATATTTTTGATCTACTACAGCGATGATCTGATATTTTGTAAAATCAATATTGGTTTCAGTAAAGTAATTGGTTTCCTGATTTCTGACATTCAGTTTTGCTGTAAAATCGACCCACGATTTTCCGTCCTGAATGACCAAATTGGTTTTCGGGATTTCATTTTTTTTATCCGGACTAAGATCTTTTTGGCCAATTAGCGAAAAAGTAACTTCAGATTGCGGCGGATTCTCTTCAGGCCCGTTGCTGCTGTCGCTGCTATTACTGCAGGCTGTTAGTAAAAAAATAAAGCTAAAAAGGGTAATAATCTGCTTCATGGTTTTGTTTTTTTTGGGTTAGTGAGCGTAGATTTTGTAGTATTCTCTTTATTAACAGATGTTTTTCTTGATAAAAGGTGGCTTAATTTAGTGAATATTTTTTAATTATGGTTTGTTTAAAACCTTGTAAGACTTTATGTTATGATAAAACCATAGAACAAAAGTTTAAGATAATTGCCAATAGCGTGGTTTTGATAGTTTCTGTGGCGGTTTATTTAAAAACCACTTCTTTACCTGATTTTGGCATTCTTACAATATGATAAGGCTGTGATATTACAGTATTATCGCCTCCCTTTTTTAATTGTTCGATTGTAACCATAATGTTATTTTTATTTTCAGTAATCTTGGTAATGTCGATAGAATATCCTCCGGTAGTCTGTACTTTGTCGATAGCGACAATAAGCTGCTCTTTTGTAAAATCGATTTCTGCTTCGTTATAATAAGCGGAGAGGTATTGAATTTTATTTCGCAGTTCGATCCAGGCTGCAGCGTCTTTTATCACTAGTTTTGATGCCGCAATAGTACCGCTTCCGTTATGATCGCCTTGTACAACTGTCGAGAATTTGACTTCTGATGATTTCGAATCGTCATTGCTGCAGCTCATAAGCGAAAATACTAGGCTGAAAATTAAAATAATCTTTTTCATGGTTTTGGTTTTTTAGTTAATATCGTTCAGGTCACTAATTACAAGGCCTGATTTACGTTGGGTTTCCTTGTAAAATTCTCCTTGTTAAATAGATGTCATTAAGTAAAAAAGGTTGCGTCTTTTTTTAAAGTTTTTCTGTCTAACGATATTATAACCAGATGTTTCGATTAACAGGTTACCGTTTCTGGTGCTGGTTTTTATATTGGTCAATAATATCTTTTATTACGGTAGAAGTCAGCATAAAACCGGTTAATATCGGATAACCTTCCCAACGCACAATGCCGTCCGGATCTATTAAGATGCAATGCGGAATTCCCTCAATTTCCAGCGTATTGTACATAATATTATGTGTGTCTATTGCGCTGTAATAGTTTATTTTTGGTTCTGTTAAGGCATTCACTACTGCTTCAGATTCGTCGCTGATTCCGATTACCACTAAATCATTAGGAAATTCTGTTTTAAATTGATTTAGTTTGGGAATCGCCATTTTGCACGGCCCGCACCACGTTGCCCAAAAATCGATCAGTACAAATTTTCCTTTTGTTTCTGGTTTTTCTGTAAGCCATTTTTCAACAACAAGTTCCGGCGCTTTCTGATTGATAATTGATTTTGCCCACATTTTCTTTTGTTGGGAATACGCGTTTAGGATCACGAATGTGGTTAGGATCAGGAAAGTTTTTTTCATTGGTTTCTGTTTGGTTTTGTAAATGTTGTTTTCTTATTCTTGCGGGAACGGATTGTAATTCCGTGCTTTCTGAATTATTATTTTTCAATAAATATAGCAGGAACGATGACCATTTCATCAATGCTTTTTAAATCAAACTTTTTATTAATTCTTGTAAAACTATTTTGATTTTTAATGTCTTCTAATGATTTGCCAAATAACCAAAATCGATCTGGCCCCATATCACCATGAATTGTAAGCTTTTTAAGCTGCTTACCATTTTTTAAACTAAAGGCATAAGTCACACCGTCATCAATTCCACTATTTACATACTCTGTTTCTTTTGGAAAAGAAATACCATCTAAAGTACCCTGAATTTTTTCCTTTTCTTCTTTGTTTAAAATAGTGTAAGAAGTTTGTTTAATAGGAAAGGTATTAATGATGTAAAGTGTATCAGTAGAATTAAATTTTAAATAATAACACTCATGAAGTGACCATTTAAAAAAAATAAAATCGTGATTCTTTTTTGGAGATTGACATCCTAAAAACAATATTGCCAGAAATAATACTATAATTTTATATTTTTTCATACCCCTTATTGTAAATAATCTCCAAGGATCTCTTCTTTATTTAAATTCGAGATTACTACAATTTGTTCGCAGAGATTTACAAATTCAGTCAAACCCCTTTTTTTTGAATCTGAATTGGGAGACCAAAAACTGTAGCTTTTATTTTTTCCTTTAGAACCAAATTCTATTTTCCAGGTACTTCCATCATTTCCTATTGCGTGTGCTTTGTCCATGTTTATTTTTTCAAAAGACTGAGTGGCTTCAGCCAGTTTTTCAAACGTGGGCATGTCTATTCTAAGTTTTTTATTGATCTCACTATTTTTCCACTGAGGAGTATCAAATAAAGGCTTACTTATAACAAGTACAACTGCGCTGTCTTTGCTATATGATCTTGAAATATTGATCAATACTTTATTATGTGGAATCCTTAATCCGCTGCTGTATGAAAACTCGATCTCATCTATTTTTGCTTGTTTTTTTACGGCTGTTTTTTGACAGCTTATAAGGGCGAATGTCATAAAGACAATTAAAAAGTACTTTTTTTTCATAATTATATCTTTGATACAGAGGCTAAAATACACTTTTTTCAATATTATCGTACAAAACAGGTGTTATGAAAATGACTACGCGTTAGGGCGGGCAGCGGAAAACCTGCAGCCTGACGAAGGAAGTTGAAGCAATCCCGAAGCGTAGGGACGGCCCTGAGGAAAACGCCCAAATGATTATTATCCTGATTTTCTTATATTTGCAAACGTAATTAATGAATATGGTGCATTATGGCAAAAGGACCTGAAAAAAATACCAAAAACAAGGCTATGCATACCAAATTGCTTAATCGGAAAAAGGCTAAACTTCAAGAAGAGAAGAAAGCGAAGGCATTACGATTGAAAGCTTTGGTTGCTAAAATGAATGAAAAAAAGAACAGCGACGGAGATGTTATATAAATCTAAATGTATTTCTTTTCTGTTTTTATTTAACTGAAATTTGCAAATCAATCCCAAAAACAAAACAAAATGGAGGAATTCGGTAGAATAATAGTTTCTGAAACGGCAATGAATAGTGAAAATCTTCATGATGTTGTTCATTCTAATATTTCGGTAATCAATTTAATGCGCGAAGAAGGTGTCGATGACGAATTTATTCACGCTGATGCTTTGATGAGTTACTATCTAGATTATTATTGGACGCAGTACACCGAAGGAAATTTTTCGCAGTTTGTTTATAAGTCGGCCTGGAATAAGGAATTAAATGAATTGATTGAAGAAGGTCTGGCTTTAATTGGCGCCGAAAAACATTTGGAATTGTTTCAGCAGCAAAGTAAAAAAGTCAAATTGCTGAGCAATATAAAGCTGAATAAATTTGTAAGCGGGAAACTGGAAGGCGTAAATCCGGTTCGGGATTCGCTCAACAATGATACTTTTTATGAATTAGAAGAAAATCTGGTGACTTTGAATGCGAATTTCTTAAAATCCCATCCCAATTTCGAAGTGCTTTCTGTAGATGATATGTTTGCGGCCTTAGAGGAATTTGTGGGGCACGAGATTACAAGAGCTTAGTTTATCTATCGTAATTTACCATTGTTATAATAGGCATATTGAACCTGAAGTTCCTTAATTAATATGTCTAACTCTGTAAGTTTTGAATATTCGCCTGCAAATAATTGTAATGCTTTATTTCTGGTATCTGTTCCGGTAATAAGCGCTGCGTTTGCGGCGAAAAGAGTCATTGAATCTTCGGTGTTAGTATACATTTCTAAAATGGTGCTTCTTAAACCGTGATCTTTAAACGGAACTAATGCTTCAACTGGTTTTTTGTCTTCTTTTAATTTGTTTTTGGTTTCTTCTATCAATTGCAGCAACTCTTTTTTTGATTCTGGTTTTCCCAAATATTTTTCAGCATTGGTGAAGAAAGCATCATTGGTTAGAAGTAAATTTTTATGGGCTAAAACAATAGTGTTGTTATAGCTTTCAAGTGTTTGCTGATTACAACTTGTAAATAGTGCAGCAACAGTTATTAAAATAAGGAGTATTGTTTTTTTCATAGGTTTAAACTTTATAAAAAATGTTGAATCACAAATGTAGAAAATAGATTGAGAGTTTTTAAATTTAGGTTCATAGGAACAAAGAATCAAAGGTTTATATAAATTAAGTAATTCACGCAGAGGCGCAAAGAATATAAAACTTTGCGCCTCTGCACCTTTGCGTGATTAATTTAGCTGCTTTAAGAAAATCTTTGCATAATCTTCGTGTTACTTTGTGAGATTACTTTATTAACTTCGCATTTAGTGATTTAGCGATATAAAAAAGCCGAAAAATGAGATATAAATACTGCCCAATTTTGCTGATTCTTTTCGCTCAGACGGCAATTTCTCAAAATAAAATCAATCTGTTTTCAGAGATAAATTACAACTCGATTCCTGCAGTTTCATTAAACGATTATAAATCGGTTCAGGATCGAAATCCTAAATTTCAAAATCCAAACCTTGCGTTGGGAATCGGCATTTCCGGCGGCGGTTCGCGAGCGCAGTTTTTTAGTACGGGCGTACTTTTGGGTTTAGAAGAAATTACGGGAACCAATACAAACCGAAATTTCCTGAACGAAATTGACTATTTTTCTACCGTTTCCGGAGGCTGTTATGCCGCAGGGTATTATTTAACGATCCTGAAAAATAAATTGTCTCAGGGAAATGAGTCTTTCAATGATTTTTATTTTTCCAGAGCCAATGCTTATACAGATTATGTCGATAAATCGGCAACCATTTTATCGCTTCTCAACAACAGCCGCAACGAAAAGGGAGACAAAATCTCGATGACACAGCGATTAGATGCCGAGATTCTGCAATATGACAGCAGCAATCCTGAAAATCCGGATAAATTTAAAACCCAAATGATGCTTTCGGATTTTTTTATTCCAAAAGAAAGCAAAAAAACTCCGTCTTTACCCATGTTTGTGGCTAACGGAACGGCGTACAATAATGGAGAACGCGTCCCGTTTATGCCGCACATTATACGGGGTTTAAATCTAAATTCGTCTTTGGCGCCCAATAAAGCATCCATTCCGCTGAACAATAATTTAATAAATGATGGTTACGATTTTCCGGTAACGTATGGCATCACGGCAAGTTCTGCTTTTCCTGGTGTTTTGCCAAAAGTAAAATTCGGTGTTAAAAATCAGAATAAAATATTGTGCATTATCGATGGCGGCGCGTCAGACAATATGGGTTATAAAACCTTATTAGAACTCCTTCATAATGACACAAAAGTCGACAACAAAAACAAAAAAGCCCTTTTTATCGACTGTTTAGGACAAGGAAAAAAAGAACCTTACATCAGCGACGAGAAAATCAAATTGATTTCGTTGTTCGAAACCGCGTCGCTTTACACCGTTTTAACCCGATATATTACTTTTGAAAGAGATGTCGAAAACTTGATGGAACGCTATAAACTGCCCGTATCTAATTATAAGGTAATTGGTTTTACAACACTTCGCGATTATCTGCTGCAACAAAAAAAAGACCAGACTTATGAAGATTTGGTCATTCAATTAAAAAACACCGACGACGATTCGGGCAGCTGGATGAAATTGTACATCACTTTTAAAACACAGTTAGTAGATAAATTTGGCCTGATGCCTTTTAAAAGAGATCAGGACGGCGAAATTATACTGTCGACCTTAGCGCGGGATAAATTCAATGATTTATCAGCAGAGCAGATTCTGATTTTATATGAATTCGCTTCTCACGTCGAAACCAAACTCAGAATAACGCCCGAAGAAAGAGAAATGTTGCTGCTTTCAGGGCGCTTGGCGGTTTTCCTGAAAACAGATGAATTGCGAGATTTGCTCGTCGAGCGTAAATAATTTTCTCACAGACATGCGCGAAGAAAACAAAAGAGCACGAGTAAAATCAAAAAAAACTTTTTGAACCGCTGTAAATCTTTGTGTATCTCTGTGAAATAACTTTTTCCATACAAACTTTGTCCTAATCTTATAAAACATTTCCTTAAATTTGCTTCCGTTATAAAAATAATACAATAGTTATAAAAATCAAGCTATGTTACAAATCGCATTTATTAGAGAAAATCAGGAGAAAGTAATCAAGGCTTTAGCAAAACGAAATATCGATGCTAAAAGCGTTGTCGAAGAAGTGGTGCAATTAGATGAAAACCGTCGCGCTGCGCAGGTAGAATTAGACAATACTTTATCTGAATCTAATAAATTATCCAAAGATATTGGGGAGTTAATGAAAGCCGGGGAGAAATCTAAAGCCGCAATCCTTAAGGAAAAAACCGTTTCACTAAAAGAAAGAAGCAAAGAACTAAGCGAAAAAGCAGAAGCTTTGGCTGTTGAGTTGACCAATAAATTATACACATTACCAAATCTTCCAGCCGATATTGTTCCTGAAGGAAAAACACCAGACGATAATTTGAATGTTTTTGAAGAAGGTGATATTCCGGTTCTTCACGAAGGCGCACAGCCACACTGGGAATTGGTAAAAAAATACGACATCATCGATTTTGAATTGGGTGTAAAAATTACAGGCGCCGGTTTTCCGGTTTACAAAGGAAAAGGGGCTCGATTACAGCGTGCTTTAATCAATTACTTTTTAGATAAAAATACAGCTGCAGGATACAATGAAGTTCAGGTGCCGCATTTGGTAAACGAAGCTTCAGGGTACGGAACAGGGCAATTGCCAGACAAAGAAGGACAAATGTACCATTCGACAATTGATGATTTATATTTGATTCCAACCGCTGAAGTTCCTGTTACGAATTTATTTCGCGATGTTATTTTAAACGAAAGCGAATTACCGGTTTTACATACCGCCTACACGCCATGTTTCCGACGTGAAGCAGGTTCTTACGGAGCACACGTTCGAGGCTTAAACCGTCTGCATCAATTTGACAAAGTAGAAATCGTACGCATCGAACATCCTGATAAGTCGTATGAAGCGCTTGACGGAATGGTAGAACACGTAAAAAATATTCTGCAGGAATTGAAATTACCTTACAGAATTTTACGTTTATGTGGCGGCGATATGGGTTTCACATCGGCTTTGACGTATGATTTTGAAGTGTTTTCAACAGCGCAGGATCGCTGGTTAGAGATCAGTTCAGTTTCTAACTTCGAAACTTTTCAGGCCAACCGTCTGAAATTGCGTTTCAAGGACAAAGACGGAAAAAACCAATTGGCACATACACTTAACGGAAGTTCATTGGCATTGCCAAGAGTTTTGGCCGGAATTTTAGAAAATTATCAAACGCCGGAAGGAATCGTAATTCCAGAAGTTTTGCGCCCTTATTGCGGATTTGACATTATAAATTAAGTTTATAGTTCTCACAAACCTAACAGTCCCGATCCCGAAACTTCGGGACGGGATAAAACCTGTTAGGTTTTCTCGATTTTAACGAGGAACTTTAATAAAAAATAACTACGAGATGAACGGAATTTTAAATTGGAACGTAGATCCTGTAATCGTAATGATAACAGATAGTTTTCCTTTAAAATATTACGGAGCTCTTTTTGCTTCCGGGCTTTTGCTGGGTTATTATATCGTTAGAAATATCTACAAAAAAGAAAATCTTTCGCTGGACAATCTCGACAGCCTGCTGGTTTATGTAATCGTTGGTACCATCTTAGGCGCCAGATTAGGGCATTGTTTTTTTTACGAGCCAGCTTATTTTTTCGAACATCCAATAGAAATTCTTTTACCAATTCAGAAAATCGGGGGCGTTTATAAGTTTGTCGGTTTTCAGGGTTTGGCCAGTCATGGCGGTACAATTGGCGTTTTAATCGCTATGATTTTATATTGCAGAAAATACAAAGTCAAGTTTTTATGGCTTTTAGACAGAATGGCAATTGGCGTTCCCGTAACGGGAGCTTTTATCAGGCTGGGAAATTTTATGAATTCTGAAATCTACGGAAAACCTACCAACGGAAATTGGGGTGTTGTTTTTCAAAGAGATGATCTGATTCCGAGACATCCAACGCAATTGTACGAAGCATTTTCGTATTTGTTGATTTTTGGAATTTTATTCTGGATGTACCAATCAGAAAAGATAAGACAAACAAGCGGTTTACTCTTTGGATGTTTCCTGACCCTGTTGTTTTTGGCTAGGTTTTTAATTGAATTTTTCAAGGAAAATCAAGAAACCTTCGAAAATAACATGATTATTAATATGGGACAGATTTTAAGTATTCCCTTTATTTTAATTGGTTTAACTTTGATTGTTTGGAAGTCTAAAGTTGAAATCAAATAGCTTACAGTTCAGGGCCGCAGTCTGAACTGTGCCTAAAACCGAAACTGAACACTGAAACTGCAAACTAAAAAAGCTGCACTATGAAAAACATCTTTATCTATATCGTTTTGTTGTGGTCGTGTTTTGCATTTTCTCAAAACGAGCAATTAGCGCAGTATTACTACGATAAAGGTGATTTTGAGAAAGCAAAAATCAGTTACGAAGAACTTTTAAACAGCGCGCCATCCAATACCCAGTATTTTTTAAGGACCATCGATTGTTATCAGCAGTTACAGCAGTTTCCTCTTGCAGAAAAAGTAATTCAGGAACGCTATAACAGATACAAACAAGGGGTTTTTTTAGTAGAATTGGGATATAATTTTCAATTGCAGAAAAACGAAGCCAAAGCCAAAACTTACTACGATCAGGCTATCGAAAAAATCAAAACCAGTCCGAATGATGTATACGGAATTGGGAATTCATTCGAGAAAAAAGTATTGCTGGAATATGCCTTGAAATCCTATCAAACTGCAATGCAGATACAACCGAACTACAATTTTAATTTCCAAATTGGAATGTTGTACGGGCAATTGGGAAAAACAGATATGATGATTGATCTTTTGCTGACAGAATCTTTTCAAAACCAGCAGAATGCCAATTTGATTCAAACACAGCTCGCACGTTTCATGAATGGCGAAACCGATAATACTGCTTTTAAGGATGCCATGCGTAAAGCTTTGATTTTAAGAACGCAGAAAGATCAGGATGTGTTTTGGAATCATTATTTGAGTTGGTTTTATGTACAGCAGAAAGAATTCGGAAAAGCTTTTATTCAGGAAAAAGCAATTTACAAACGCGATCCTGAATCATTAGGCAGTATTGTTAATTTAAGTCAGTTTGCACTGAATGAAGACGACACCGAAACTGCTTCTGAAATACTGAATTTCATTCTTCAAAATACCAAAGATTTAGATTTATTAATTCAGACCAATGCCTATTTAATGCAGATTAAAATAGACAAAGCACAGGAAAAAGAGTATCCAATTATCGATGCAGAACTGAAGCAATTGCTGTTAACCTATGAAATCACTCCTTTTACCTTATCTTTGCAATTAATTCAGGCACATTTCCTGGCTTTTAATTTAAAAAAGACAGAAGAAGCCAAAGAGGTTGTAAAAAAAGCTTTAACGCTAAATTTAAATGATTATCAGCAGGCTGACGCCAAAATGGAGCTGGCTGATATTTTGCTTTTAGAAGAAAAATTCAATCAGGCGTTGATTTATTATTCGCAGATTCAAATGGATTTAAAGAATGATGTGATGTCGCACGAAGCAAGTTTGAAGGCCGCAAAAACAAGTTATTTTAAAACGGATTTTGACTGGGCTTTAAAGCAATTCAAAGAATTAAAATCGGCCAACACACAATTAATTGCCAATGACGCTCTTGAATATTTTTTATTGATCAATGACAATACCGCCGCCGATTCGACACAAACGGCCTTAAAGCAGTTTGCAAAAGGTGATTTTTTACTTTATCAGAATAAGAAACAAGAAGCAGTCACGCAGTTTGAGAATATTTTAAAAAGCTTTAAAGGGCAGGAAATTGAAGCTGTAACAATGTTGCGTTTAGGTAAAATACACGAAAGCCTGAAAGATTACACTGCAGCGTTGGCGCAGTATCAGCAGATAATTGACCATCATAGCGACGGAATTTATGTAGACGAAGCGCTGTTTTTTTCGGCAGAAATTTACAACGACGAATTGAAAGATATAGAAAAGGCAAAGCCTTTATATGAAAAAGTAATTTTTAATCATCAGGATAGTATTTATTTTGTTGATGCCCGAAAAAAGTACCGCGAGTTACGAGGAGACAAGAATTTATAAAATAGATTTTTAGATTCTTGGACTTCTTAGATTTTAGAAAAAGTCTAAGAAGTCCAAGAATCTAAGAAGTCTAAAAATCTAATAAAATGATTATTTACAACGTTACTACCAATATACACGAAAGCGTTCACGACCAATGGTTAAAGTGGATGCAGGAAAAACACATACCTGAAATTCTGGCAACAGAAAAATTCTCTTCAGCACGAATTGTAAGGGTTTTAATTGAAGAAGAAATGGGCGGGATCACGTATTCTGTGCAATATGTTACCGATAGCAAAGAAACTTTAGATCAATACTACAAAGAAGATGAACCGAAATTTCATCAGGAAGCTTTGACATTGTTTGCAGACAAAATGCTTTCTTTCAGAACTGAATTAGAAGTTATTTCGGAACATTAAAAGAGATTTTAGATCATTAGACTTCTTAGAATTTTAGACTTCCTGAAATTCTAACAATCTAAGAGTCTAGAATCTAACCATCTAAAAATATAAAATGGAAAAAGTAAAAGCCAAAAAACATTTAGGACAGCACTTCCTGAAAGACGAAAGCATCGCAAAAGCAATTGCCGATACTTTGAGCTTAAAAGGATACGATGAGGTTTTAGAAATAGGACCGGGAATGGGTGTGTTGACTAAGTATTTGCTTGATAAGCCAATAAATACACATGTAATCGAGATCGATGGAGAGTCTGTGGTGTATTTGGGTGAAAATTATCCAAAACTAAAAGATAAAATTATCTCTCAGGATTTTTTGAAATACAATATAAACGAGGTTTATGAAAATAAACAATTCGCTATTATTGGAAACTTCCCTTATAATATCTCAACGCAGATTGTTTTCAGAACTTTAGAATTCAAACATCAGATTCCGGAATTTTCGGGGATGTTTCAAAAAGAAGTGGCAGAACGCATCTGCGAGAAAAAAGGCTCGAAGGCGTACGGAATTTTATCCGTTTTAGCCCAGGCTTTCTATGATACAGAGTACTTGTTTACTGTTGACGAAAATGTTTTTATTCCTCCGCCCAAGGTGAAGTCGGGTGTGATGAAAATGACCCGAAAGGAAGATTATAGCCTTCCATGCGGAGAAAGGTTGTTTTTTACAGTAGTAAAAACTGCTTTTCAGCAAAGACGAAAAACATTACGTAACAGTTTGAAAACATTAAATTTATCAGATGATCTGCGATTAGACACTATCTTTGATAAACGTCCGGAGCAGCTTAGCGTAGACGAATTTATTGTTTTGACTCAAAAAATAGAAGCCGATGGAGTTCAAAGTTAGCAAAGATTTAATCCACCAATTAGAAGAGCATATTGTTAATAAAAACGACAAAGAACTTGAAGTTTTATTGAACGATCTGCACCACGCCGATATTGCCGAAATCCTGGATGAACTGGATTTCGACGAAGCAACCTATATTTTTAAGGTTTTAGATAGTGATAAAACTGCTGAAATTCTTCTTGAATTAGAAGATGATCTGCGTGAAAACATCTTAAGCCGACTTTCGCCCAAAGAAATCGCAGAAGAGCTTGATGAGCTTGAAACGAATGACGCGGCGGATATTATTGCAGAACTTTCGCAGGATATTAAAGCAGAAGTAATCTCTGAATTAATTGACGTTGAACACGCAAAAGACATTGTCGATTTGTTACGTTACGACGAGAATTCGGCGGGTGGTTTAATGGGAAAAGAGCTGGTGAAAGTCAACGAAAACTGGAATGTACTGACTTGCGTAAAAGAAATGCGTATTCAGGCTGAAAACGTTTCCAGAGTACATTCGATATATGTAGTTGATGATGAAAACCGATTAAAAGGGAGATTATCACTAAAAGATTTATTGACGACTTCTACCAAAACCCAAATTTCTGATATTTATATCAGAAAACTGAACTTCGTAAACGTAGATACTGAAGATGTTGAGGTAGCGAGAATCATGCAGAAATACGATTTAGAGGCGATTCCGGTGGTTGATGAACTCGGACGCTTGGTGGGCAGAATTACTATTGACGATATCTTAGACGTCATAAAGGACGAAGCCGATAAGGATTACCAATTAGCAGCCGGTATTACGCAGGACGTTGAGTCGAATGACAGCGTTTTAGAATTGACAAAAGCACGTTTACCCTGGCTTTTAATTGGGATGGTGATCGAAATTGTGGCTTCTTTTGTTTTAAAAGGCAATGAAGCAACATTTCAACGATATTCAACCTTAATTATTTTCGTTCCTCTGCTTTCGGCTACAGCCGGAAATATTGGCGTTCAGGCCTCTGCGATTGTGGTTCAGGGTTTGGCAAACGGAACTTTAAAAGAATTCAGCCGAGGTTATTTCAGCAAAGAAATTAGTGTATCGATGATTTCCGGAAGTATTATTTCCCTGCTTTTGCTGGCTTATCACTCTGTAATGTATCAGCAGTATTTAGTAGGAATTGCAATTTCTATTTCGATGATTGTCGTGATTTTATTTGCAGCGACTTTAGGAACTTTGGTACCGCTTTTTTTACATAAAAACAAAATCGATCCTGCAATTGCAACAGGTCCATTTATTACGACAACCAATGACGTTTTTGGAATTATGCTCTATTTTGGAGTAGCCAAATTGATACTTGGATTTTAAATTTTTGCCACAAATTCATAGATTACAGTGATTTAAAATCTGTAAAATCTGCGTAATTTGCGGACGTAAAATCTGCTGTTGATCAGCCAAAACAAATTAAAACCAAGCAGGATGAAAGTACACATTATAGGGGGAGGGAATCTTGGGGTTTCTATTGCCTTGGGAATTGCCAAATTCTCTAAAAACAACGAGGTTACAGTTACCAGAAGAAATATAGCAAGTATTCAATATTTATCAGAGTACGGAATTACGGTTTCAGCTGATAATAAACATAATATTCAGGAAGCCGATGTGGTAATATTAACCATTAAGCCTTATCAGGTTGATGTAGTTTTAGCTGAAATTTTACCAGTAATTCAGGGTAAAACGATTGCTTCGGCAGTGAGCGGATTATCTCTTGATGCCCTTCAGTCTAAAACAAATAACGAATATCCGGTAATTAGGATCATGCCGAATATTGCAGCGCAGTTTGGCGAATCAGCGACTTGTATTTCTTTCCCTGAAAAAGACAGGGAAAAAGCATTGCCAATAGTTGATCTATTCCAGGATCTTGGAACAGCTCCGGTGATAGATGAAAAATTAATGGACGCAGCAACTGTTTTAGGCGCTTGCGGAACAGCGTATGCATTAAGATATATTCGTGCCTCGATGCAGGCCGGAATCGAGATTGGTTTCGATTCTCAAACTGCTTTGGCCATCGCTGCACAAACCGTAAAAGGAGCGGCAAAAATGTTATTAGAGGAAAAAGTGCATCCGGAACAATTAATCGACCGCGTAACAACGCCTCAGGGCTGTACAATTGTTGGTTTAAATGAAATGGAACACAATGGTTTCAGTTCATCATTAATCAAAGGAATCAAGACTTCTTTGAAACAAATTAAAGGTTAAATTTATAAAAATTACAATATTAGAAATTCCAAATTCCAATTTTTAGTTGGGGTTTGGGATTTTTTGTTTTCCGTACAGTTTGTCATTTCTACGGAGGAGAAATCGCACGTGTAACTCGACAAAGATTGGCACTTTGATTGCGGAGATTCTAAAGTGATTTCTAATTAGTCGAAATGACAATATTGGGTTTAATTGGAATTTGGAATTTAAAATTTGGAATTTCTTTAATCACGCAAAAACCTCAAAATGCTCGACTTTTTCCTCAAACTCTAATAGAAAAATAGCATCTTCAGGATAATATTTAGCTTTTTCGAAATCTTCTCCGGCAAAATTTTTAATGACTTCGAGGTTTTCCCAATAGGTGATAAGGGTAAAATGAGCTTCGTTGTTTTTGATGTTTCTTAAAAAGGATAATTTTATAAAACCAGTCGTTTTTGAATAATCCGGAATAGCAGTTTCTTTTATAAATCCGGTGTAATTGTCATAATCTTCCACTCTTGTTTTTCCGTGCCATATTCTTGCAATCATAATAGTAAGTTTTAATGTTAATTATTATGTGATAATGTGGTCTTGCATTTTGTCATTCAGAATTGAATAACTGGAATTTAGAATTTTATTTTTGAATTTTTATTAGCTGAATATACTTTCGATCACATTCTGAAAGCTTTGTATACGAATTCATCGCATTGCCGTAATTCTGGATCGTAAGTGTGTCTTTCACGTATACCGCATCAATCCCAACAGGAATTTCTAATTCTTTTGGTTCAGAATCTGAAATAGAATCTTCTTCTTCCTGATTAGTGATGTCACCCTCGAAATCATCCCATTGTATGCCTTCTAAAACTAAAAATTTTTCTTTCGACTCCGTAAAAGACGCAATCCCTCTCAATTGGCGGGTTTTGGTCTGCAGGTAATATGAATATCCATTTTTTTCTTTGGTTATTTTTAATGAAATTTTGCAGTCACCAGAATTGTTTTCGTCCGTTTTTGTTTCATAAAGTCCTTCAATGGATTCTTTTTCAGGTTTCTGCATTGATACTTCCGGCGGAGAATCAACAGGAGTTTCTGTCTTTTTATCATTACAGGAAAATAATAAAAAGAGAAAACCAATGTAAGCGAGTTTATAAGTTGATTTCATAAGAGCATCAGGGTTTCAAATTAAAAATCTGTATTATTTGTGTTTGATATTAAGCACTTTTTTTGTTCAAAATAAACCTCAGGTAAACAAATCCGAGAATACCTGAAAGCACAGAAGCTATTATAATCGCAATCTTCGAAAAAACAATCGTTTCAGGATCTTTAAACGCCAAAAGCGTAATAAAAATCGACATCGTAAAGCCGATACCGCCCAGCATTCCCGCTCCGAGAATATGTGCCCATCGTAAGTTTTTTGGTAAAGCACATAAACCGGCGCTTACGCCAAGCGAGGAGAAAAGTAAAATCCCGACAGGTTTTCCAATTACTAATCCCAGGATAATTCCGAATGTATTAGGATGATTCAAACCTTCGTGCCAATCGGATTGTATGGCAATGCAGGTATTGGCAATGGCGAATAAAGGCAGAATGAAAAATGCTGCAGGTTTGTGCAAAAAGTGCTGTAATTTGTACGAAGTCGATTTTTCGCTGCCATCTCCAAACGGAATCACAAAGGCCAGAATAACGCCGGTAATGGTAGCGTGAACCCCTGAATTAAGCATAAAATACCACATAATCACGCCTCCAATTAAATACGGAATAATATTGTGGATTTTCATTCGGTTCAGGAGAAATAACAAACCCCAAATTCCTAAAGCAATAGCAAGATTGGTAAACGCAATGGAGGTAGTGTAAAATATCGCAATCACAATAATAGCACCCAAATCGTCAATAACGGCCAGCGCAGTTAAAAATACTTTTAAAGAAGCCGGAACTTTATTTCCTAAAAGCGATAAAATTCCAATCGCAAAAGCAATATCTGTTGCCATCGGAATTCCAGCGCCGTTTTGAGTAGCTGTTCCAAAATTTAAAGCAAGAAATATGGCCGCCGGAACCAGCATACCTCCAAAAGCCGCCATAATGGGGAGCGATGCATTTTTTATGTTTGATAATTCGCCGTGATAAATCTCGCGTTCTAATTCTAAACCAATCAATAAAAAGAAAATCGTCATTAAACCGTCATTGATCCAATGTGTGATCGAATGGCCGCCCAAATCTTTTTCCCAAAATGCAATAAATTCGGCGGAGTACGAAGAGTTGGCCGTGCACAAAGAAATAATCGTGACAAATAATAAGAGCATTCCTCCCGATTTTTCGTTTTCAAAAAAGGCTTTAAAAGTTCTGGTTAATTCCATTGCAGATATTTCTGAAGATTTTAAAAAAGAGAAAACTTCCCTGATTCGTGTATATTCAAAGTTAAAAAAAATCTGACCAATAAAAAATATTTGACAATCTCTGCTGAAAATCTTCGGCTTTCGTCCGTTCGCGAGATTAATAGCGACATTTCATTAATAATTGTAATTCAGAATTTTATATTGAATATTATGCTGTATTTTCGTATCTCACAACCAACTTAATCACATAAAATGAATTACAAAATCATTCTGCTAAGAACTTCAATGCTGTTTTTTATTCTGATGCAGATTTCCTGTAAAAAAGAAGGAACTGAAAGCACGGCGGGAACATCCGAAGAAAAGGAGACTTCTGTTGAAATTGATTCCAATTACCAAGTCAATGAAGCATTGGATAAAGGCGAAAAACTGCAGGTAAAATCGGTTATTCAATTTGATGCAAAGCACAGTACGCCTAAAGTATGGCAGTACGACCTGAACAGGAAACAAGCGGCGCTTCGTATTGTGCATGAATTGACTAACGGAAATATTTTGTATCTAATTGAAGAAGGTGACGGAAAATATAATTTCAGTCCATTTGTACTGATATTGGACAAAGATGGCAGCGAAATTGCAAAACATAAAATTGCAGTAAATTCCAAATCAAAATATAATTTTTATAGTCCATTAGTTGCTGCAGATCAACAAGGCGGGTTTACATTATTTGCCAAAAAGGAAATAACTGCCGTAAATGAACCTGCCGCTCTTACCGATGAAGCAAGAATGCGCAATACGCTGTCAAAATATCAAATAGACAAACTCAATTTCGACAGCAAATATGCCAGTTATAAAACAGAAAGCAAGTCGATGGCAGGTATTTTACTGCGTCCTTTGCAGGAAAATGGCTTTTCGTACATCGCAAGCGCTGATTTTTCTCTGAAATATATAAAAGGAAAAATATTCATAAGCGGTACGGCGGCAAAGCCAAATCAGGGTGAAATTCCCTTTATTGCGGTGCTGGATAATAATTTGAAATTATTAAAAATGAATAGTTTTGAAGCTTATCCGCAAACAAAAATTGAGAACATAAGCTTGAATAAAGAAGGAAAGTTTTTTGTAGAAGGAACACAAAATGATGCCGCAGACGGCACTTATTATGCCACCTACAAAAGATTTGTATTAAATGATGATTTAAAATTAATTGCCGACCAATCTGACAAAGAACCTTATGAGTCTGTATACCGCGGTCCATCAGCTCCTGATGTCGATGATGAAGAAGAAAGTACAGCCGAAGATACAGCTCCTGAAAGTGCGCAGACAGAATCTTCATCAGAACCTAAAGAAAACGAAAAGGGAAGTGCTGCTGTTTTTTATACGGACAGATTGCAGAACGCTTATTATGGCATAAGAGAAAAGGAAATGAATTCGAGCGAAGTTGTATTTGAGAAAAGCAATCTTTCAGACAGTACTGCCGTATGGAAGACGAAACTTGTATTTCCTAAAAATTACGAAGTGCCTTATAATAACAGCACAACAGGATTTAAACGTTCTAATGGCGATTTTGTATTCTTTTTATATCTCCGCAATGAAAATGTTGAAAATGGAGAACTGAGTGCGGCAATTTTTGTTTTTAATAAGGAAGGACGTTTAACGCGTCAATTTCAAACGCCGGGTTATTTTGGACTGACGGAGTTTGAAATGATAGAATCTGACGGAAAACTAATTACCGCTTTTGTGTCTAATGATGCAAAATATGTAAATGGTGAATGGGAATATCCGCATGCATTTCGTTCAATTGCTTTTCCTTTGGAATAAAATATTTGACCCATAAAGCTTCGTTCATCATCCAAATAGAAATAATGTTGTTATTTGAGTAACGAGAAATTACTCGAGAAGCCGATGCTAAAACCGCATTTCTTTGCTGCGTTATAAGTGTGATTTCTCGTTCCTCGAAATGACAAACTAAAATAAACTCTTTAAGTCCTAACTGGTTTTAGATATTCAAATTTCAATCAAAACTTAAAGAAATGCTGTATTTTTGCTTAAAATAAAAAAGAATGAGCATAAAAATTCTACATATCGACAGCAATAACCCGATTCTATGGAAACAACTAGAAGAAGCGGGTTTTGAAAACCACGCTGATTTTAAATCTTCTAAAGACGAAATCGAAGCCAAAATTCAGGATTATAATGGAATCGTAATTCGAAGCCGTTTTAAAATCGATAAAACCTTTTTAGATAAAGCAGTCAATTTACAGTTTATTGCCAGAGTTGGTGCGGGTTTAGAAAGTATCGACTGCGAGTATGCTGAGACAAAAAACATACACTTAATTGCGGCACCCGAAGGTAATCGCAACGCTGTTGCAGAACATTCTTTAGGCGTGATTTTGTCCCTTTTTAATAATTTAAACCAGGCTGACGCCGAGATAAAAGCAGGGCAATGGAATCGTGAAAGCAATCGTGGTCATGAATTGGACGGTAAGACGGTTGGAATTATCGGTTATGGAAACATGGGAAAAGCCTTCGCCAAAAAACTTCGCGGTTTTGAAACGGAAGTTTTATGTTATGATATTCTGGAAAATATTGGTGATGAAAATGCCAGACAAGTATCTCTACAGGAATTGCAGCAAAAAACTGATGTTTTGAGTCTTCATCTTCCCTGGACTCCGGAAACGGATAAAATGGTTAATTCCGATTTTATAAACGCATTTTCAAAGCCATTTTGGATCATTAATACCTCTCGCGGTAAAAATATCGTCACAGCAGATTTAGTTAGCGCAATGAAGTCTAAAAAGATTCTGGGAGCAGGTTTGGATGTTTTGGAGTATGAGAAATTATCTTTTGAAACACTTTTTCAGGATAAAAATACACCGGAAGCCTTTCAATATTTATTAGAAGCCAAAAATGTACTCTTAACGCCGCATATAGCGGGCTGGACTTTTGAAAGCCATGAACGTCTGGCGCAGGTTATCGTAGACAAAATAAAGGCAGTTTATTCTAAATAAAGCATTGAATATTAATTCCGTGTGCCTGATACTACCCAAAGATTAATTTTTTACGCTTTTATAAAAGGAATTAGTTTTTAATGTTAATTTTTAATAATATTGTTTCCGTTTTAACGATTCATTTCCATTTCGTTTAAATGCCCAAAATCAATAATTTAACCATTTAACAAAAAGAACCTATGATTATATACGGAACCAAAACTGTTGGAAGTACTGTAAAATCCGGAAAATTTAATTGTCCAAATTGCAGGAGGCAGGAAAGTTATAAATTGAGAAATTATAAAAAATACTTTCATATATTCTTTATTCCACTGCTTCAAATGAGAGATTTGGGTGACGAACTAAGCTGTTTTTTCTGTAATACATCTTATATTCCGGGATCTGTTTTGTCGAATGATGAATACGATAGCAGAAATAAATTTGGAAATCTTTCTAAGGATGAAAATAGTATACTAGGACTTGAGCCTTGCGATTTCGGGAAAAGAATGGGTGCTTTTGCAATTGATATGGCCATCATTTATGCTTCATATCTTGCCGTTGTTTTTGCAGCTCCTTCGGCTTCGGTATTTTTTCTTTTAATTGGGTTTGTTTATTTCATGGCCTGCGATTTTTTACTAAAAGGATCTTCTTTAGGAAAATTGACTTTGTCTGTAAAAACGGTTGATTTTGAAGAAAATCAGGAAATCCTTGCTTTCAATATCATTTTAAGAAACCTGATAAAAGGCATCTGTACTTTTTTCCCTCTAATATTTTTAACGGCATTATTGAATCAGGATAAAAGAACGCTTCATGACTTTGCTGCGCGAACAATGGTAATCGATAAATAAAATTGCGGTGGTTTTTAACCAAAAAACAACTTTATAAAACTATTGAATTGTTGTAAAAGCTTATTTTAAAGATAGATCCCATTTGGTTACCAGATGGGATTTTTTTATTCATAACCCTTATCTGTTATAATAATAACGTTTAGTGGCTTACAATGAATTTTAAAAAGAATAATCTTGTGTATTCAAGAATGATGAGTAATTGAAATCCAATAGTAATCAATGCTATACTGATCCTTAAAAGAGAGTAGAGAATGGATGAACTGGAAATTAGGTTAATCAAAATTGGTTTTAAATAAAAATTGTAATTAAAAAAAATCCCATCTGTCTGACAGATGGGATTTTTTATTTTTTTATCAAAAGCGATTAATCTTCTTTTTCAGATAATTTACGTTCCAATTCTATTTGAAATTCTTCTATAACCGGTTTCATAGTGCTTTCCGGAATATCGGCGATTCTAATGTACATCAAACCGTCTATAGCATTGTTGAACAATGGGTCAACGTTAAAAGCAACTACACGCGCATTTTGCTTAATGTATTTTTTAATTAAAACCGGTAAACGTAAATTTCCTGGTTCTAATTCATCAATGATTTTGTCGAATTTGTTTAAGTCAGATTCAGCTTCGTCAAAAATAAAGTCTTTGTCAGCGTCTTTCAGTTTTACTTTATACGCTTTTTTCGGATGAATATATTGTGCAATATACGGATCGTAATAATTTGATTTCATAAACTCAATCATCAATGATTTCGAGAAATCAGAGAATTGATTGCTGATGCTTACACCACCCAATAAATATTTATGTTCAGGATAACGCAGTGTGGTGTGAATAATTCCTTTCCATAACAAAAACAAAGGCATTGGTTTTTGCTGGTATTCTTTAATGATAAAAGCACGGCCCATTTCGATCGATTTGTGCATCATATCGTGCAATTCCGGCTCGAATCGGAATAAGTCATTCAAATAAAAGCCTTCAATTCCGTATTTCGGGTAAATTTCAGAACCCAATCCCATACGATAAGCGCCGGCAATTTTTTTAGTTTCATCATCCCATAAAAACATATGGTGATAATATTGGTCAAATTTATCTAAATCGATAGATTCATTGGTGCCTTCACCCACTTCACGGAAAGTAATTTCGCGTAGACGTCCAATTTCGTGCAGTACATTCGGGATCGATTTTGCCCTTGCAAAAAACACTTCGTAATTTTTGCTCTGCAGCAAACGGCAGTCACTATTTCGTAACGCGTTTACTTCGTCGATCATTTTTGTCTCGTTTGCAGGCGTAACGATTTTTTTAGGTGCTTTTGGTATTTTTAAACTCGCAGTATCCAGCAATTTGTGATCCTTTTCAAAAGGATTTGCCAGCATGTAGGTTTTCTTTCTTAAAAATTCAGAATAATCCTCAAACGATTCGAACTCATTTTGTTCGTTTACAGAAATTGGTTTACCAATACGAACCTTAATAACGCGGTCTTTTTGCGTTAATAATTCAGACGGCAGTTTTGCAGTACGCAGCGTATCATCTATTTTAGAAAGCCAATAGAATAATCTGCTGTTTTTGGCGTGAAAATAAATAGGAACTACAGGGACTTTGGCTTTTCTGATCAATTTCAGCGCGCCTTCTTCCCAAGGTTTGTCGACTACTAATTTTCCGTCTTTATAAGTCGAAACTTCCCCGGCAGGGAAAATCCCCAGCGGTTTTCCATCACTTAAATGGCGTAATGTTTCTTTGATTCCCACCACACTCGATTTTGCATCCTTATGATTTTCAAAAGGATTCACCGGCATGATGTATTTTTTAAGCGGTACAATTCGGTGTAATAAAAAGTTGGCTATAATCTTGAAATTAGGTTCTCTCTCCAACATTAATTTCAAAAGTAAGATACCGTCAATTCCTCCCAGCGGATGATTTGAAATCGTAATATAAGCGCCATCTTTTGGTAAACGTTTTAAATCTTCTTCAGGAATTTCGAATTTAATTTCCATCTCATCCAAGATTCCATTTAAAAATGCAACGTCCTCTAAATGTTTATTATGATCGTATATTTTATTAAGGGTAGAGATCTTAAGAACCTTCATAAGAATCCAGCCTGAAAAAGTACCAAGAACTCCGTACTTATCAACATTTATTGCCTTTGCAACTTCTTTCGCGGTAACTAAACCCATGTACTATTTTTAATTAATTAGAGCAGCGAACAAAGATAACAAAAAACTCTACTTTTCGTTGATTCAAACACAAACTTTCCACTTTTTTATTACATTTGGATTCCTAAAAAAAAACTGTAATGAAAATTATTTCTTATAATGTAAACGGAATTAGAGCCGCAATTTCTAAAGGATTTATAGAATGGCTTCGCAACGCCAATCCTGATGTTATTTGTCTTCAGGAAATAAAAGCAACGCAGGAACAGATTCCGGTTGACGCTATTTCTGACGCTGGTTATCCGTATCAATATTATTATCCTGCTACAAAAAAAGGCTACAGCGGTGTGGCTGTCTTATCTAAAATAAAACCAAACAACGTCGTTTTTGGAACCGGAATTCACCACATGGATTTTGAAGGACGCAACCTTCGTGCCGATTTCGATGATTGTTCTGTTATGAGTTTATACCTTCCGTCAGGAACCAATATCGAAAGATTAGACCATAAATTTATGTTTATGGATGACTTTCAAACTTATATTAACGAACTGAAACTAACAATTCCGAATTTGATTATCTGCGGCGATTACAATATTTGCCACGAAGCAATCGATATTCACGATCCTGTGCGTAACAAAACCGTTTCCGGATTTTTACCGCAGGAACGTGCCTGGTTAGACGGATTTATGAAATCTGGTTTTGTCGACAGTTTCCGTCATTTCAACAAAGATCCGCACCATTATTCCTGGTGGAGTTACAGAGCGGGAGCCCGCGGCAACAACAAAGGCTGGCGTATCGATTACAATTTAGTCAGCGATTCTCTGGAGCATCGATTAAAACGCGCTGTGATTCTTCCGGATGCCATTCACTCAGATCATTGTCCGGTTTTAGTCGAAATAGAGTAAAAGTGGTATTGTTCTTGTTGAAGGAAAAGCACGTAGTGTAACTATAATTTTTCATTTTGAGTGGAGTATGAAGAGTCAGGAGCTTTTTTCTGCTGTTCCTTCCAATCTTTTGTGCCGTCCCGAAGCCTCGCGGCCGTCACAAAAGGATTTTCCCTCGCATCAGGGCTGGGAGTATCCGTAAAACAAAATATTTGAATATTATTAAACGCCCCAAATAAAAACCAAAAAAGTAAAAATGATTAAAAAAGCCTCCATCGGATTACTAGTTTTAGCTTTGTCTACGACTTCTTGTGTATCCAAAAAGATTTACAATGATCTGGAAACAAAATATTCAGACCTGAAAAAAGAAAACCGCTCTATTGCTGATGAAAATGCTGATTTAAAAACGGCAAAAAACCAGTTAGAATTAGATCGTGATAAATTAACCAAAGATTTATCCAGCACAAAAGATGATCTGGCCAAACAAAAAGCCGATTTAGCCGCAGCGCAGAGTAAGTATAAAGTTTTGCAGGATTCTTACAACGCGCTGGAGAAAAACAGCAACGATGCTTTAGAAAGCAATATGGCTAAAAATCGTGATTTACTGGCGCAGTTAGAAGCAAAATCTAAAAAATTAGCCGAAGAACAAGCTCGTTTAGATAAAACAGCAAGCCGATTAAATGAACTTGAAGCAATGATTGCAGCAAAAGAAGCAGCAATGAAAAAACTAAAAGAGACTTTATCTAAAGCTTTAAACGGCTTTGAAGGAAAAGGTTTAACAGTAGAACAGAAAAACGGAAAAGTATATGTTTCTATGGAAAACAAACTTCTTTTTAATTCAGGTAGCTGGGCTGTTGGTTCAGAAGGTAGAAAAGCAGTTGTAGAATTAGGAAAGGTTTTAGGAGACAATCCGGATCTTTCAGTTCTTATTGAAGGACATACCGATGACGATCCTTACGGAGGTTCTGGCCCAATTGCTGACAACTGGGATTTATCGACTAAAAGAGCCACAGCAATTGTGAACATTTTAGGTGAAAACAAAAAAATCAACAAACAAAAATTAACGGCTGCGGGAAGAAGCGAATATTCTCCTCTTGCCAGCAACGCAACTCCGGAAGGAAAAGCAAAAAACCGAAGAATCGAAATCATCCTGACACCAAGATTAGATGAAATCGCAGAGATGCTTAATAGTATTAATTAAGGTGCTAAGGTGCTGAGTCGCCAAGGTTCTAAGTTTTAAAAAGGGTTCAAAGTTTTGCTTTGAACCCTTTTTGTTTCCTGCAAAGTTTCAAAAATCTAGGAGTAACTCCAATAAAACGCAGTACTTAAAATTTTTAAAAATTATTATTGTTTTTAACTTTTGCAGTATTTTCATTTGAATAATCCATTTGTATCTTTGAAGCTTTAATTACAAAGAATAGAGACTTAGAATCTTAGTCGCTCAGAACCTTAGAACCTCATAAAAAAATGAAATACACTAATTTACCCAATACCAATATAAAAGTTAGTAAAATCTGCCTGGGAACCATGACTTTTGGGCAGCAAAATACAGAAGCCGAAGGGCATGCCCAAATGGATTATGCACTTGAAAGAGGTGTTAACTTTTTTGACACGGCCGAAATGTATTCAGTTCCGGCAAGTGAAGCAACCTACGGAAGTACTGAGAAAATCATTGGAACCTGGTTTAAGAAATCCGGCAATCGCGAAAAAGTAGTTTTGGCATCTAAAATTGCTGGTCCAAATGCCAATTTTGGCTATATGCGCGAAAAATTGGATTTCTCTCCTGCAAGTATTAAATATGCCGTAGAAAACAGCTTAAAACGTCTTCAGACAGATTATATCGATTTGTACCAAATGCATTGGCCGGAACGCAAGACCAATACTTTTGGACAACGCGCCTTTAAAGTTCAGAACGATCCTTGGGAAGATAATTTCAGAGAAGTTTTAGAAACTTTTGATGGATTGATCAAAGAAGGAAAAATCAAACATATTGGCGTTTCTAACGAAAATGCCTGGGGAATAATGCGTTTTCTGGAAGAAAGCAAATATCATAATCTGCCAAGAATCAAAACGATTCAAAATCCGTATAATTTACTAAATCGTCTTTTTGAAGTAGGTTCAGCCGAAGTTTCTATACATGAAAATGTTGGCTTATTGGGATATTCTCCATTAGCATTCGGAACTTTAACTGGTAAATTCTTAACCGGAGAAGAACATCCAAATGCGAGAATCAAACTTTTTCCACAATATACGCGATATGCCAGCGACCAATGTACAGAGGCAGCCAAATTGTATCAGGAAATTGCTCATAAACACGGATTAACATTGACAGAATTGGCGATGGGTTTTGTCTTGCAGCAGCCATTCCTGACCAGTGCTATTATTGGTGCTACAACATTAGAACAATTAAAAGAAAATATCAATACAATTGATATAGTACTTTCTAAAGAAATTATAACTGAAATCAATGCAGTTCAGGCAATTATTCCTGATCCGGCACCTTAAAATGTTGAGCGAAGTCAAACCTAACAGGTCTTTAAAATCTGTTAGGTTTCGCATAATTCATTATAAATTACAAAATCCCGACAACTTCAAAGGTTGTCGGGATTTTTTGCTTAAAGTATTTACAAATTCAACATCTGGTCTTTCGGATATTTTACCCTGTAGCTGATTCTGAATTTCTTGTTTTCATTCGGTTTCAACTGCAATTGCCAGGTCAGGATTCCAGTTTCTGTATTTATCTTGGCGCCATCGCTTTGCAGTAATTCAACTTCAATTTCTTTGTTAGTGCTTAATGGATATTGGTCTTTCAATAATAATTCAACCGTTTCTTTTTTATTGTTTCTTACCGTAATATCAAAAGTAAAAGTTTGTTCTTTTCTGGTAGATAAAAATTTGGTTCCTGATTTATCAGCCACTTTTTCGCGTTTTATAGATACTTTTTTATCGCGTCCCATGCTTAAGTTTAAAGTATCGCCGGTTTGGTTGGGCTCGATAAAAGTTTTACCAACATACATGCCTTCAAAAATAATATTGGCTTCGCCTCGCAGTAAATTGTATTTGCTGTAATCGGCAATTTCAGCCAGAAGAAAAGCTTCATTTTCTACTTTTGGAACAGCATAATATTTATACGAAGCGGGAAGTTTTATTTCTTTTAAAGATACGCTGTGAATTTTTCCATTCGATAAAATATCATACGGAATATCAATGTCAAACGAAATATTAAGCTGGTTTTCTGCAACTGTCGTATAATTAGAAACAGAAGATTCTGCCATTACAGGTGCGGCCATTTCCATTTCGTTACCTGCTTTTTTATCTTTAAAAACACTTCCTTGCAGCTGATTTCTTTTGCTTATTCCGTAACCAGTCGTGACAACATCGTTATATACCTGATTCGCCAGAAACCAGGAACTCAATATTGGCGCCTGATTATTCTGATTGGGATAACCGCTTGACAAAGTCAATTTTACTTTTTTCCAGTCGATTCCCGTATTTTGAACCACTTGGGCTTTATACATCATATTAATTGGCGATGTAACACTCTCAGCTCTTAAATCGTAAAAAGGCGTCCATGCTGCATTATTGGTCAGGTACGAAATGTCAAACGGAATTACTCCTGCCGTTTCGTTCATCACCTGCAGCACCAGTTTTCCTGATGATGATTTTTCTTCTTTATTGGCGTTTACTTCGAGCTTATTGTTGAGTTTTTGCAGTATTGCATTCAATTTTTGCTGTTTTTCAGAAAGCGTATTAATGTTGTTGGCAATTTCAAGCTGCTTATTTTTATAATATTCCACCATTTTCATTAATTCGGTTACGTTCAAACCAGAATTTACGCCCGATATTTGTTGGTTTTTATCTAAAAGCTGTATCGTTTTATTTTCAGAATTAATCATATTATTCACTTTTTGAATCTCCTTCTGAACCAAAACAATACTATCTCTTACTATTTTTAAAGCCGGCGACTTAGCATCAGTCTCATATTCAGAAATATAATTATTGGTAAACTGAACCGAAAGAACCGTAACATTTGCCGGCGCACCAATCTGTATCGAGCTTTCATTTAAATTCACTGCCACATTTTTGATCACAATTTCGCTTGTTCCTAAAGGTAAATTGGTAGTTGCTGTCTGAGAAATTTCGGCAGCATTAAAATATACCGTTGCCGCTTTTACTTTTGCAGTAGTAAAAATTGGTTTTTGCGCAAAGGCAAAAATGCCTAACAATAATAAGAGCGCTGTTGCTTGTTTTTTAATCATCGGAGTATAATTTAAAGTGTTTTATATAAGTATAGATAACAAAAATGGCCGTTAGGTTGGTTTGACTTAATAATAAATTACCAAAATGATTTTCTTTTTAGAAGTATCGATCCTTTTCTCAAGTACGCTGAAAAATTTTTCATTCACCATCGGGCATCCCAGACTGTTACAAATTGGATAGAATTGTTCCTTAAACGGAACGTCTTCATATTTATGAAGCACTACATTTCTGTCAAAAGCATTGCTGTTGGTTTTGTCTAAACCGTAAAGTTTATAAGCTTTTCCGAACCTTCCTGAATACGAACTTCCAATGGCATATTTTCCTAACGAACTGCAGTTCGAACCTTTTTCGTTGCTAAATTGCAGTTTCCCCTGAATTCCTGTTTCTGATCCGGAACCGTGTCCTACCAAACCTTTTTCCAGTAATTTGCTATGTTTTAAATCGTAAATAAAAAACCGATTTTTCCCTGATTCCACTTTCATATCTAAAAAGAAAGCAACCTCTGAATTGTATTTAGATGTTTTCCCCAAAAAACTCCTGATTTCAGTTACCTCACTTTTTAGTTTCTCTTCATAGGAATAAACCGGTTTTGAATTTACAGTTTTTGACGGCTTTTCGTTTTTGTTTCTGCAGGCGAGACTCAAACAGAAAACGCCGGTCAAAAGCACGATGAAAATGTTCTTTTTCATTTTAAAAGATGATTTTAAGACAGATTATTTGTCAATCGTATATCCTTTTACTTTTGCAAAAGCCACAATAGAAGTGTTGATGGTATTGCCTAAATCATCTTGTTTTTTGGTTTTTTTAGATTCAGTTTCTATATATTGCTGGCGTTTTTTTGCCAATACAGTAATTTCTTTCTGGATTGTTTCTCTTTCTTTTGTTTTTTCAGTGACTATTTTTTGAATTTCTGCAGTAGATTTATCCTTAAGTTCTGCTGGGAGTTCTTCTTTTTTTATTTTCGAAATTGCTCCTGCATCCTCTTTTACTTTATCCACCAAATCCCAGCTTTCATTTTTATAAACTGCTTTCGATTTGCTCACTGCGCGATCCGTATAATTAGCAGCCGAAACTTTTTTGGCATTTTGATCCTGCGTTACCTGATTCATTTTTTTTGCTGCTCCTTTAGCGCCGTAATTAATGTAGGTTTTGTTTATTTTTTCATCGCATTTAGAGATTTCATCGTCATAGGGCGTTGCAATATATTCCACCGCTTTGTCTGCATCGATATTAAAATATTTGCCTTTCCCGCGGTCAGCGCCATCTTTCCAGAGCGTATTTATGCCTTCTGTTTTATTACCGCAAAAAATCGTATTTACATAAATATCATTTTTAAGTGCATTGCTGATTGCCTCTTTGTAACTGATACCGCCTTGATTAAATTCTTCATTTCCGGCAATATAAATCAGTTTCATATTGTTTTGTTCTTTCGCCCATTTCAATTGTTTCGTTGCGTCCTGAATCACCGCACCGCAATATTCGTTACCGCCGTTAGTTCTTAGTGCAAAGAGTTTTTCCGAAATCAAATCCAGGTCGGTAGAAAGCGGTGTTATTTGTCGGATATAATTTGATTTTTGCGATAAGCCGTCATTGCCGTATTCGTATAAAGCAATTTCGATATCGGGCGTTTTTCCTTCGTATTTTAAAGTTGTTAACGTGTTTACGATATTCCATAATCTTGATTTTGCCTGATCGATCAATCCGTCCATGCTGCTGGATGTGTCGAGTAAAAGCGCCACTTGTATTTTAGTATTTTCAGCAGCTGGCTTTTCAATTTTAGTTTTGTCTTTCGAATTGGCATTAGAAGAATTACAGCTTCCTAAAGCAATTGCTGCAGTAAAAAGCACGGAGATAAAAAGGTTTGATTTCATAATTTTAAGTTTTTTAGTGGGATGATTACAGATCAAACTTAAAAACTTAAAAAGCACGTTTTTCGGACAAATGGTGAAACGCTATTTTGACTTGGTGAAATACTGCTGCCGGATTAATTTTGTCTGACTGTATTCAGATTCAAAGTTTTTAAATCACCATTTGGAGTAACCAGAATAAATTCTTTATCAGTTTTAGAAAATGGTTTTTTTTCTCTGTTAATCGCCATCTTAACTTCGTATTGTATTTGAATAACGGGCTCTAAAACAATGGGATTAATAACAAAATCAAACTCTTTATTTAAGGCCGGCTCATAATAAAGTGTCACAGATTTGTTAACCTGATTAATGTCTGCTGCTTTTTTTAAGTTTAAAGAAGAACTATTGTAAGCCTCATACGATTTATACATTTCTATAGGAAAGTTTACAATGTAATCGTCAGCGATTCTTTTTTCAGCATTTGTAAATGTTTCTCCAAGCAGTGCCTCGTAGTTTTTTATTTTTTCCTGAATCACCAGTTTGGCTTTGTTCATCATTTCTTTCTTAATCGATTCGATTGTGTTTGAGAAATAATCAACCCGTATCAAATCAAAGATTTCATTACTGGATAAAATTGAAATAAACTCATTCAGCTGATTAGGATCTGAGTATTTTATATGAATGTTTTTCTTTACCTCAAATCCGGCAGGCACTTCATTATACGTTTTACGATTAAAGACTTTTTTTTCTGTTTCATATTCGTAAACCGGAACAAATGAAATCATGTCTACAAAAGTCTCAACCTCTTTTTTAAGCTTAATTTCGTTGAGCGACTGCGTAATTCTCTGGTCAATTAATTCATTTACTTCCTTGGCTGTTTTGCCAGTTTGAGTAATGCTGAAAATGGCGGTGTAAACATCGGCTTTTACATTTGCCAGGGCTTTTACACTTACAACAATATCAGTATTTTGTGGAAAATCAATGTTTATGCTTTTATTCGAATAATACTGCTGATTGCGATAATTGACATTTCCAGAGGCTTGTCCTATTATAAAAGAAGAAAATGACAAGGTCAAAAGAGTAAAGAATAGTTTTTTCATGATCAGGTTTTTTTAGAATTAGTGATCAAATGTATTGATCGAAAAAACGTATTTTTGGAAGAATGGGTCAACAGGTCGTTTGACTTGGTGAAAAATATAGGATAGGAATTTGAAATTAGGTTACTTTACACCATCAAAATAACTTATTAGTGAAACGTCAATTTATAATTAGTTTTAGCCTGCTTTGTTTAGTGCTGTTATTTCCTCACAGAGTAATAGCGCAGGCATCTCCTGTGTTTAAAAATGAAAAAAGCAAGAAGGTAAAAATCACCAAAGCAGCCGAAGAGTTATCTAATTCTCTTGATGAAAATGATGAAGCAAAAATTGCTCAGAATTATGAAAAGTTAGCCAATGAATTTTTAAACAACGGCGATAATGCCAAAGCCGAAGAATATTTTAAAAGAGCATTAAACAGTTATACCAAATTAAAACTCACAGACGACAAAACCCGCGTTACAAGAAGTCTGGCCAAAGTGCAGGAAAACCAAAAGGATTTTAAATCGGCAATTAAAAATTATGAAACTGCAGGTTCAACAGCAAAAGATGTGTCTGAAGAAAAAATAAATTTAAACGATGCCAACCGACTTAAAAATCAAGCAAATCCTGCCAGTCAAACTAATTATGTAGATTCTAATATTGAATTGCTGAAAAAGGAAAAGAAAAGTGATGAAGTAACAGAAGCTTATGTTCAGAAAGCGCAAAATTCATTAGATCTAAAAGATAAAAAAGTGGCTATAGAAAGCTATAAAAAAGCTTTGGTCTACGCCAAAGACAAACCGGGAGACGTAATTAAAATCAAGAATGAAATTGCAAATGTTTATGCAGAAGACAATCAATTTGACAAAGCGGTTGATATCAGCGAAAAACTGCTTGCCGAAGCTAAAAACAATAAAGATTACACAACTGAAATAAAACAGCTCCAATCGCTGGCTTCTCTTTATTTTAAGAAAGAAGAACCTCAAAAGGCCATATTATCGCTGAAAAAAGCCTATAATTTGTCCTTCCAAAAAGGAAATTCGGCGGAAGCCAAAAAGAGCTTGGCTTCATTAATTAAATATTATAAAACAAAAGGCGAGGATAAAGAAAGTATGGCATTGTACGAACAGTTTTTTGAGAATTTCGAAAAGCTGATTCATTCTGATACCACTTTAATCGATGCCAAAACATTTCAGATTACCGAAGATAAAATCCGTCAGCTCGAAAAAGAAAAAACCTTGAAAGACGAATTGATTTCAAAGAAAAATACCTTCAATTATTTTCTGATTGGTTCGGTAGTACTGCTTTTACTGCTGTTTTTATTTATTGCAAAAGCTTTGTATTCCATTAAAATAAAGAATAAAGAAATTGCTTTGCAGTCTTTGCGCCGCGAGATGAATCCGCATTTTATTTTTAACAGCTTAAATAGTGTCAATCAGTTTATTTCTGAAAATAAAGAACTGGAAGCCAATAAATACCTGACTTCGTATTCGAATTTGATGCGGAATATGATGGAAAATTCGAATAAGGATTTTATTTCGTTGGATAAGGAAGTCGAACAGCTCAAGAAATATCTGGATTTAGAACATTTGCGTTTTCAGGATAAATTCGATTTTAAGATTGCAGTCGATGAAGCTTTGGATGCTGAACGTGTTTTTGTTCCGAATATGATTTTGCAGCCACATCTGGAAAATGCCATTTGGCACGGATTGCGTTATTTGGAAAATAAAGGCTTTTTGTCTTTAAAATTCGAGCTTAAAAACGGAAAAATTGTGGTGTTAATTGACGATAACGGAATTGGTTTAACCAAAAGCCAGGAGTTGAAAACCAGCAATCAAAAAGTACATGAATCCCGTGGTTTGAATAATACAAAAGAAAGAATCGACCTCTTGAATGAATTGTACAAAAAGAATATTTCGTTTAAAATCACCGAAAAAGAAGCGCCGGAAACGGGAACGATTGTTCAGATTATTTTCCCTTTAATTGACAAAATATGATGACTTTTCAGAAAATAAAAAGTGTAATTGTAGAAGACGAACTGGCCGCGCGCGAAGTGCTCAAAAATTATCTGAGCAAATATTGTCCGCAGGTTGAGGTTATCGGCGAAGCGCAGAATATAAAAGAAGCCGTTCCGTTACTGCACGAATTACAGCCACAATTGGTTTTTTTAGATGTTGAAATGCCTTTCGGAAACGCTTTTGATGTTCTCGAAGCCTGCAAAGATTTACATTTTGAAACCATATTTGTCACTGCTTTTTCTGAATATTCGCTGAAAGCTTTAAATCAAAGTGCAGCATATTATCTGCTAAAACCCATTAGCATTGAAGAATTGATCGTTGCAGTAAATAAAGTGCATCATCAGATTATGAACCATGAAATTTTTAACCGAAATAAAATTATCGTTGAAAATTTTCAAGAATCAAAACCAGAAAAACAACAAGTAATCCTGCCCACACTTGAAGGTTTTGAGGTGGTAAAAATGGAAGAAATCGTCCGCCTGCGCGGCAACGGAAATTTTACGGATTTGTATTTGAATAACGGAACAAAAAAAATGGTCTGCAGGTTTTTAAAACACTTTTCAGAGATTTTACCTTTGCCTTTTATAAGAGTTCATAAATCGCATATTATCAATATCAATTGCGTAAAAGCCTATAATAAAGGCGGTATCATCACATTAAATGACGGCGCAGAAATTGAAGTTTCGCCTACTTATAAAGAAGAGTTTTTGAGGAATTTTAAATAGTTTTCTAACCGCAAAGTTCGCAAAGTTTTACGCAAGGCAAAGTTTTATCGCAATATGTCATTTCGACGCAAGGAGAAATCACACAAGAAATTCCGTAAAGAAAATTGATAATCTTTGTCGATAATCTAGTGTGATTTCTCCTTGCGTCGAAATGACAAAACTTTGCGCCTCTGCGCCTTTGCGAGATTAAAATATTTTAGTTTTAGTAAAATAAAATCTTTGCGTGCCTTGCGTAAAACTTTGCGAACTTTGCGGTTAACCTACAAATCAAATTCTTCCTCCACAGACAAAGAATCATTTTTCACGGCAGTAGAATCCGGAGCTTTAATTCGGATTAACGAACGCGCATTTCCTGAAATATAAACCGGAAGCTGACCAAGCGTATCTTCAGGGATTAAAAGGCCTCGTCGAAACATTAAATTTCTTAAGAATTTTTGATTTTGAACGGCATAATCTTTCAAATTTCCCTGATCATTAAACTGATACATGAATTTTTTTGGTTTCGGAATAATAGTGGCCAGAAACAAACATTCATCAACACTTAAAGCCGAAGGGCTTTTTTGGAAATAAAAGTGACTCGCTTCGCCAATTCCGTATACATTTGGTCCCCATTCTATGATATTAAAATACACTTCGAGCATTCTTTCCTTGCTCGCAATTCGGTTATTTTCTAAAATATAAACCAGCAGAATTTCTTCCAGCTTTCGCGAAAGCGTCTTTTCACGAGTCAGGAATACATTTTTAATCAGCTGCATGCTGATGGTGCTGGCGCCGCGAGAGAATTTTTTGGTTCTGATATTCTTTAGAATCGACTGTTTGAAAGCTTCATTGATAAAACCGCGATGCGAAAAGAAAGACGGATCTTCTGTCGTTAAAACAGATTTTCTCAAATAAGGCGAAATTTGTTCTAAAGGCGTATAATTCGGATTTGCATTTCCGACTAAAATCGGGCGCTGCAAAACATTTTGAATGATGGCGCGATAGACGAATTCTCTATTTAATTTGTTCAGATCGGCTTCGCCATATTTGGTAATTTTTAAATTTTCCTTATTCAGTTTACTGTCAAAAACTAAAGTATTAGGTCTGTTTTTATTGAATTTGAAATCCAGTTTATAATCAAAATTTCCTGTCGCCTCCATTCCCTGAAAATGCGTAAACAATCCGTCAGGCAGGGAAACAATGAAATCCTGCGCCTGCATTTTTGGGATATTCACTTTAAGTGTATAAATCGTATCTTTTTCGGTATTATAAGAAATGTACGGTTTTACTTTTATTTTGTTCAGCTGCATCGTCGAGGTGCTGTCGATCGAAATAAAATCATCTCCCAATAAAAAACGATAATCAAATCGCGCATTTTTGATTACAACATCTTTACTGGCAATTTTTGGGTGATTGATTTTTAAATTGGCGATAGAAGTGTAGCCGTCAATATGAAGTTCGCTTCCGTCTTTTTCTATGTTTTGAACATTTAATCGAATCGAATCGAAACTTGCTTTTAAGTTGTAGCGTTCGTCTAAATACGGAACGCGAATCGCGCCGGTATCTAAATTGAAAAATCGGATGTCTGCTTTTTTGTTTCTGGGATCTGCGAATCCTTTTATATTCCATTTCTGGTCAAAATCTTTGCTTTGAACATGAAGATTGGTTGCAAGCTGTTTGTTGTCTAAAACCAGCTTATTAATCGTAATGGAGGCTTTTTTGCCGTTATCATCAATTTTGAAATTCAGGTTTTCCAGTTTCATGTCTGTCGGCACTAAATTCAATAATTTTGAAATGATACGATAGGCGAAAGAGGCATATTTTCGTTTTTCGTTTTTATCAGAATCTGATTTGTCTCTTTTTAGAAATGCATCAAAATTGCGGATTTTTCCTTTTTTAACCAGCTGAATGTAGCCGTTATTTACTTTTAGAGTCCCTACCTGAACATCTCCAATTAGCAGATTCGACAAACTAATGCTGGTTTCTATTTTTTGAATGTGGCAAAGTGTGTCTGCGTTTTTTGGAACCAGAATAACATCTGTCAGTTTAATTCCGGACAAACCTTCAAAAGAAGCTGATTTTACAGAAAAATCACTGTTATAATCAACAGCCATTTTGTGGGTTACTTTTGCAATGGCTTGTTTTAAAAGCGAATCGCGAAAATAGTAAAGGGCAACAACAAGCAAAACCAGAATTACGGCAAGGATTTTTAGTGCGTTGTATATTTTTTGTTTTGGAAATTTCATAAAGTTAATTTCATAAAAATTTTAGGACTGCTTTGGGGACAGTTTTTTTGCCGTGAATTCACGAATCAGCAAAAAATATTTCAATGGGCATTATTGTTTTTGTAATTAGGTTGTGCTGATTCGCGGCAAAAGACATAAAATTATCCAAAAAGAATACTGGCTACGTCTTCAATTTTGGCAACAAGCTCAATCTTGATTCCGGTATTTTTTAAGGCAATTTTATTGTACTTCGATACAAATATACTGGTGAAACCTAATTTTTCGGCTTCCTGAATGCGCTGATCCACACGATTTACGGGGCGAATTTCACCCGATAGTCCCACTTCGCCGGCAAAACAAAAGCCTTTTGTAACCGGAATATCTTCATTTGAAGATAAAATAGCGGCCACAACTGCCAGGTCGATTGCGGGATCATCCACAGAAATTCCTCCCGTTACATTCAGGAAAACGTCTTTGGCACCTAAACGAAATCCGGCCCTTTTTTCCAAAACAGCCAAAATCATATTCAGCCTTTTGGCGTTATAGCCTGTCGTACTTCTTTGCGGTGTTCCGTAAACGGCTGTGCTCACAAGCGATTGTATTTCGATCATCAACGGTCGCATGCCTTCCATGGTTGTTGCAATTGCAGTTCCAGACATTTCTTCGTCTTTGTGCGAAATCAATATTTCTGACGGATTGCTGACTTCCCGTAAACCGCTTCCTAACATTTCGTAAATTCCGAGTTCGGCTGTAGAGCCAAAACGGTTTTTTAGCGAACGCAAAATTCGGTAAACGTGGTTTCTGTCGCCTTCAAACTGCAAAACGGTATCGACCATATGTTCCAAAATTTTTGGTCCGGCGATATTTCCGTCTTTGGTAATATGCCCAATCAAAATAACAGGAATATTAGTTTCTTTGGCAAATTTGATTAACTCGGCAGTTGTTTCTCTAATTTGAGAAATACTTCCGGCAGTCGATTCAATATAATCGGTATGTAAAGTCTGAATCGAATCGATAATGACAATTTCCGGCTGAATGGCTTCAATCTGCTTGAAGATATTCTGCGTTTTGGTTTCTGTCAGAATATAACAGTTGTCGCTGTTTGGCGTGATTCTTTCGGCACGCATTTTTATCTGTTTCTGACTTTCTTCTCCAGAAACATAAAGTGTTTTATAGGGTAATTTTAAGGATATTTGAAGCAAAAGTGTACTTTTTCCAATGCCGGGTTCTCCACCTAAAAGTATTAAGGATCCAGGAACGATACCGCCGCCTAAAACGCGGTTCAATTCGCCGTCAGTAGTGTCCATACGAATTTCCTGCGCCGAATCAATTTCGTTAATTTTTAGTGGGCGGGGCGCTTTACTGCTCGAAGTGGGTTCGCTTTTCCAAGCTACTTTTTCCTGCTTCTGAATAATTTCTTCGGCAATGGTATTCCATTCTTTGCAGGCATTGCACTGTCCTTGCCATTTGGCATATTGAGTACCGCAGTTTTGACAAAAAAAGGAAGTTTTAACTTTTGACATTATTTTGGTTTTTTTGCAAGTGTATTCATTTCGTCAATTTTCTCATACATCAAATCTTTGTTCAAATCGCCGATAGGTTCCATTTGTGACGCATTTTGATATTTTTTTGAAGCTCTTTTAGGGTCGCCCATTTTTTCATACATCAATCCTAATTCATACTCTCCCAACATCGCTTTTGGATAATTTACATTTCCAATTTCGGCCATTTTTCCTAATTCGTCGTAAGCGTTCTTTTTCAGGATAATATTTTCAATTACTTTAAAATCGCTCATTCGAACCGGAATCTGAACTCCCATTACTTTTGACATTGTAGCATATTTATTTTCTAAATAATCAGAATATCCAGTTTCAAGAACAGCAATTTTGTTGTTATATTCTGCCGAATTTATCGGTCTGTACACTTCAAAGATCTGGTACAATGCACTCGGAATCGAATGTAAAACTTCTGTATAATGAGTTGTGCCTTTAAAAACATCGTATTTATAACTTACTAACGGATTATTTGCGATTTTAATATTGGCGTCTAGTTTTTCTATAGGTTCTTTGATTTTTTTGATATCGCCTTCACCCGCAGAAAGATAATAGAAAAGCGGTTCTGTAGTTTTAGCGAATTTTTCAGGAATACGAACTTCCATTTTTGGCGCAAGCTCAGGACTTAAACAAATGTAACCGTTAAAAAGTGGTGTTTCTTTGTAAAGGTAAAAATTGATGAAACTCGCCGTGATATCATGTCCGGCAATAATTTTGAATGGAGAAGTGCGGTATTTTTTTTCAATAAACGGAACCAGTTCACCGCCGATAAACTCAAAAAAATCGGCACCTTTTTCAAACGGCAGTCCTGTATTTTGGTCGATGGTAGAATCGTCAAAACGTTCGCCGTCTTTATTTTGGTGAACCCCAATGATAATCATTTCCGGTAAATCGTCCCAGTAAACGCCATAACTCACGGCTCCGGAAAAAGGATCAAACAAATAATCACCGTCTAATAAATACAAAACCGGATATTTTTTGTCTGGATTTGATTCGTAAGAAGCAGGAAGTCCGATGGTAATTCTTCGTTCTTCTCCGAGCTTTTCAGATTTAATGTTGTCGAATGTTTTCTGGGCGAATGTAGAAAACGAAATTAGGATAAACAGCAGGTAAACTTTTTTCATGATTTGTGGCATTTCAGTGAATTAAAAAAGTATTGAAATAGTGTAGCAATATAATACTTTATTTGCTTTTTTGTTAAATTGGGATTTTAAAAAAGCAAAGAAGTTTTCCTGCTTAAATTACGTTTGATTTAGGCAAAAAAAATTGGGTTTGTTCAAAAATTAATTTGACAAATAATGAGGAAAGTAAGGTGTAAAAGAAAAACCTAGGTTAACGAATTGTCGTTTTCATTAGGGAAAATGATCCATGGCTTGAAGGTTTTGGCTTCTTCAAATTCCAGGGTTGCATAGGATATAATGATAATGATGTCGTCTTTTTGAACTTTTCTGGCAGCAGGGCCGTTTAGTGTAATTTCACCAGAGTTTTTTTCTCCTTTAATAGCGTACGTTTCAAAACGTTCACCATTATTGATGTTTACAATAGCGACTTTTTCACCTTCAATAATATTTGAGGCTTCCAGTAATGTTTCGTCAATAGTAATACTGCCAATATAATTTAAATCAGCACCAGTTACTTTTACACGATGTATTTTTGATTTTATAACTTGAATTTGCATACTGCAAAGGTAAATTAATTTAATGAAATGGTATCAATCAACCTTATAGAATTAACAAATACCGCTATAAATGCACGGTAATTTTTGTCTTTACTTTTATGATCGATAGGTAATAATGTAGATTCGTCAGCAATTACAAAATATTCGAGGTCAAATCTTTCATTATCTTTGAAAGAATTTTCTACAAATTGAATCGTTTCTTCCGGTGTTCCGGTCTGGAATATTTCTTTTGCTTCGGTTAAAGTTTTATAAATGATAGCGGCTTCCTTGCGTTCTTCGGCAGTTAATCGTTCGTTTCTGGAGCTCATCGCTAATAGATTTTCTTCTCTAAAAATAGGGCAGCCCACCACATTTACGGGCAGATGATTTTTTTCGACCATCTTTTTTACAATCTGCAGCTGCTGAAAATCTTTTTCGCCAAAATAGGCATTGGTTGGTGTTACAATTTCGAACAAACGTTTTACAATGGTGCCGACCCCATTAAAATGTCCCGGTCTGAATTTTCCTTCCATTTGATTTTCCAATCCGTCAAAGTCGAAAGACTGCGAAATCGTGTGTCCTTCGTAAATATCATCTACAGAAGGGGCATATAATATTATTTTGTCACTTAAACCTCGCATTTTTTTTACGTCCTCATCTAATGTGCGAGGGTATTTTTCGAGATCTTCAGGGTTGTTGAATTGGGTGGGATTGACAAAAATACTGACAACGGTATCGTCGTTTTCTTTAATCGATCGCTGCATTAGAGCCAAATGTCCTTGGTGTAAAGCGCCCATTGTTGGTACAAATCCGATGGTTGAATTTGCAGTTTTGATAGTTTTCAAATAGGCTATCAAAGCTACTTTACCGTAGAAAATATGCATGGCTGTATTATTAAAATTTAGTGCAAACATAATATATTAGTTATAAACTGCATAAATTTTTGTAATTTTGCAACGTTTTTATTACCAAAAATTAAGTAAAATACTATTATGAAAGATAAGAGGATATTATATGTATCATCTGAAGTCGTGCCTTATTTGGCTGAAAATGAGGTTTCTTTAATGTCTTATGACGTTCCAAAAATGATCAACGATCAAGGAGGCCAGATAAGAATTTTCATGCCAAGATATGGAAATATCAACGAAAGAAGACACCAGTTGCATGAAGTTATTAGACTTTCAGGAATGAATTTGGTAGTGAATGACTTAGATATGCCGTTGATTATCAAGGTAGCTTCAATTCCTAAAGAAAGAATTCAGGTTTATTTTATCGATAACGATGAATATTTTAAACGTAAAGCAACTTTTGCAGACGAAGAAGGAGTTCTATATCCTGATAACGACGAAAGAGCCATATTTTTTGCAAAAGGAGTGGTAGAAACAGTAAAAAAATTGAATTGGGTTCCCGATATTATACATGTTCATGGATGGTTAGCAGCAATGCTTCCAATTTATATGAAACATTATTATAAAAATGAAGCCTTATTTTCTGAAACGAAAATTGTAACGTCAGTTTACGGACAGTCTTTTGATGAAAATTTAGATTTAGAGATGATTAATAAGGTTAAATTTGATGGTGTTCCTCATGAAGCAGTTGCTGATTTAGAAACGCCTAATTATGAAAATATCCTAAAGGCCAGCATATTGCATTCTGATGCTGTGATTATAGCGTCTGAAAATGTCTCTCCAAGTTTAACAAAATTTATAGAATCTTCAGGAAAACCTTTTTTACCTTTCGCCACGAAAGATGCATTCGCTGAGGCGTATACAAATTTCTATAAAAGTATGGGTCTTTAAATTTTAACTTTATTATTAAACATGTATAATACTTCTTTTATTAAGAAACTTCTATTAGCTGCAACGGTTGTTCTTTTATATTCTTGCGATAAAGATTTTAATGCGATTGGAGATGATTTGATCGGAGATGATCATTTCGGACTTGAGTCTGAAAAATATGATGTTATAGCTTACAATCAGGAAATAACCCCTATTCAGTCTAATGCATTATCAAGTAATGCTTTGGGTATTTATGAAAACCCGGTTTTTGGAACAACTACTGCCAATTATGCTACTCAGGTTACGCTTAGCACTTACGCGCCAACAATTGGTGAGGTAACAAAAGTTAAAAGTGTTATCTTGAGCGTGCCTTATTTTAGTCACACGACTGCAGCAGATTCTAAAGGCGGTTATGTTTATGAGTTAGATTCTATCTATGGAGATCCTAAAGGAAAAATTAAATTAAGTATTTACGAGTCAGGATATCAGATGCGTAGTTCTTATTTCAGCGGAGGCGGCCAGGTAGCACAATTATATTACACAGATGAAAATGCGGCTTTTAAAGCCAATATAGTGGGACCTGTTTTAAATGATTCAATTGATAAAAGACAGAATGAGGAATTCGCTTTTGATGCCACACAAAGAAAAGATTCGACTTTAGCGGAAGGATCAACAACTAAATACAATTATACGTACACTGCTCCTGAAATGCGTGTAGGGCTAAATAAAACAGTTTTTCTAAACAAAATTTTAAAAGCACCTGCTTCGAAGTTATCGTCGCAGGATGTTTTTCAGGAATATTTTAGAGGTTTGTATTTTCAGGTTGAAAAATCGGGAAGCAACCCTAGTAATATGGCATTGTTAGATTTCTCTAAAGCTAAAATAACGATCAATTATACAGCTAAAACTGAAATAACAACAGATGATCCTAATTTAACCGAAGATAAGAGTTTATCGATTATTTTCAAAGGTACGCTTCCAGCCGATGTAAGTACAGCCGGTTTTCTGCAGGATGTTAAGAATGTAACTTATGATAATGCGGTAAAAGCATTTAATAAAACTGCAGGTGATGAAAGATTGTATGTAAAAGGCGGTCAAGGTTCGCTGGCAGTCATTAATCTTTCTGATTTTGCTTCAAAATTAGAGACTATCAGAGCCAATAAATGGATGGTGAACGAAGCTAATCTGGTTTTTTATGTTGATGCGGATAAAATGACGGGTACTGTTGATGAACCAAACAGAGTTTATTTGTATGATTTGACCCATAATGTACCATTAGTAGATTATTATTCTGACGGAACAACAAGTTTAACCAGTAATACTGCTGCTAATGATGCGAAATATGTTTTTGGCGGTCTTATTAAACGTGGTGATAACAAAAGAGGAGTATCCTATAAAATCAGGCTTACTGATCACATCCGAAATCTTATAAAAGATGCGACATTAGAAAATGTTAAGTTAGGTTTGGTGGTGTCACAAAGTGTCAATATTAATGCTTCGAATTTCTTAAAATTAAAGAATGACGAAATTTCAGAAGCTCCAAGAACATCGGTTATGAATCCGTTAGGAACAATATTATACGGAGGAACGGCTTCAGTTCCTGTGGATAAACGATTGAGGCTTGAAGTTTACTACACGAAACCAAATTAATAAATAATATATGTGTGGAATTGTTGGATATATAGGTCATAGAGAGGCGTATCCTATTGTCATCAAGGGATTAAAACGACTCGAATACAGAGGGTATGATAGTGCCGGTGTTATGTTGTATGACAGCGAAGCGGCAATAAAAGTTTGTAAAACAAAGGGTAAAGTTTCAGATCTTGAAGCTAAAGCCAATGAAGGTTTTGCGACCAATGGAAAGATTGGAATTGGGCATACACGCTGGGCTACTCATGGAGTTCCAAACGATGTAAACTCGCATCCGCATCTTTCTAATTCGGGCGAATTAGCAATTATCCACAACGGAATTATTGAGAATTATGCACCGCTTAAAGAAGAGTTAATCAAGAGAGGTTATACTTTTAAGTCGGATACAGATACTGAAGTTTTAGTAAACTTAATCGAAGAAGTTCAGAAAAACGAAAATATAAAATTGGGTAAAGCAGTTCAAATTGCTTTAAACCAGGTAGTGGGAGCTTATGCTATTGCTGTTTTTGATAAAAAAAATCCGGACGAAATTGTAGCGGCAAGATTAGGAAGCCCCCTGGCAATTGGTGTTGGAGAAGGAGAATATTTTATTGCTTCTGATGCTTCGCCTTTTATTGAATATACTTCAAATGCCATTTATCTTGAAGATGGTGAAATGGCAAACATTAGACTGCACAAACCTCTTAAAGTTAGAAAAATAAAAGATGACTCTTTAGTTGATCCTTATATTCAGGAACTTCAAATGAATTTGGAGCAGATTGAAAAAGGAGGTTACGATCATTTCATGTTGAAAGAAATCTACGAACAGCCAAGTGTAATCAAAGATACTTACAGAGGAAGACTTCATGCAAATGAAGGTATCGTTCAGATGGCGGGTGTTGAAGATAATCTTGAAAAATTCTTAAACGCTAAGCGAATTTTAATTGTTGCTTGTGGAACTTCATGGCATGCCGGCTTAGTTGCTGAGTATATTTTTGAAGAATTTACGCGTATTCCGGTTGAAGTAGAGTATGCTTCTGAATTTAGATACAGAAACCCTATCATAAATAAAGATGACATTGTAATTGCAATTTCTCAATCTGGAGAAACGGCAGATACTATGGCAGCTATTAAATTAGCAAAAGAAAATGGTGCTTTCGTATTTGGAGTTTGTAATGTTGTAGGTTCTTCTATTTCGAGAGAAAGTCATGCGGGAGCTTATACACACGCAGGTCCGGAGATAGGTGTAGCTTCAACTAAAGCTTTTACCACTCAAATCACGGTTTTAACCATGATTGCCTTGAGATTAGGAAAAGCAAAAGGAACTTTATCAAATTCTGATTTTCATGCTTATTTGCAAGAATTAGAAATAATACCTTCAAAAGTAGCAGAAGCTTTAGAAACAAACGAAAGAGCAAAAGAAATTGCTGCAGTTTTTAAAGATGCGCCAAACTGTTTGTATTTAGGTCGTGGTTATAATTTTCCTGTAGCACTTGAAGGCGCTCTTAAATTAAAAGAGATCTCTTATATCCATGCAGAAGGTTATCCTGCTGCTGAGATGAAACACGGTCCAATTGCTCTTATTGATGAGCACATGCCGGTTATTGTAATTGCTCCTAAACAAGGTCATTATGATAAAATTGTAAGTAACATTCAGGAAATAAAATCAAGAAGCGGTAAAATTATTGCCGTTGTTACTAAAGGAGATACACAAGTTCGCGAATTGGCAGATTATGTAATCGAAATTCCTGAAACTTCAGATGCATTATCTCCATTAATTACTACAATACCTTTACAATTACTATCTTATCACATTGCTGTAATGAGAGGCTGTAATGTCGATCAGCCGCGTAATCTGGCAAAATCAGTTACGGTGGAGTAAGTCACAAAATAAAATTAATAATGTTAAAAAAGCGAGATTTAGGTCTCGCTTTTTTTATATAAATATGTTAATTAACATATTTTTTTGTAAGATTTAGGTTATAATTATATATTTGTAAGAAATATTTTAATATATGCCTAATGAGTAATTATATCCCTCTAATTTCCCTTTTATTTTGCTTTACTATAAGCGCGCAAACTAAACTCACTTTTAGTTATGATGGAGCTGGAAATCAAACTACACGAATACTTTGTATTAATTGCCTGTCTCAATCTGCAAAGCCTGTTAAGGAAATTGATGCTGTTGCTGAAAGTGATTTGGAAAAATTCTTTCCTGAGGATGTTATCTCCTATTACCCAAATCCTGTAAAAGAAGAGTTATATCTCCAATGGCAGTTAGCCAAAGATAATTACGTAACAGCTGTAAATCTGTATTCTATAACAGGTCAGGTACTGCGTACTTATCGAGCCGACAACAGTACAAGCAATTTGAATATCCCTTTTCAACAATACCCTTCAGGCGTTTATCTTGTTTTGCTTTTCTACAAAGATGGAGAAGAAAAATCTATTAAAATCATCAAACAATAAACGCCATGAAGAATTTATACTTATTTGCCCTAGTTTTGATAACTCATCTTTCATTTTCTCAAAATTTTACAGATACAAAGGGAGAGTTGCAAATTTCTGCATCGGGAACGGCTGTTTATAATTTACCTATAGCCACTCCTCCAAGCATAAAAAGTGTAGCACCTATAATTAATCTTACTTACACCAGTGGAGTAAGAGGAGGTATTGCAGGTCAGGGCTGGAATATCAATAGTATCTCGGCAGTAATGCGTATAGCGACACGAAGAGATATTGATGGATTTGTAGATGGGGTTGATTTTGATGATAATGATAAATTAGCATTAGACGGACAACGGCTATTATTAAAAACCGGAACATATTGGGCAAACGGTTCTACTTATGAAACCGAATATAAAAGCAATACAAGAATTGAATTGAAAATTGAAGGTATTACTACGTATTTTATAGTAACAGCCCCTGATGGTTCCAGAAGCTGGTATGGATCTAGAGGGTCTGGAAGTTTACAAAATTCAGTTTCTTTGAATGCATGGTATATTGTTCATTTTGAAGATGTAAACGCAAATTTTATAGATTATAATTATAAAACACTTACTTATAACGGCTCAAATCAATTGTATATTGATACTATTACTTTTAGTGGCAATGCGACCATGGGAATTGCAGCTCAAAACAAGATTAGTTTTACTTATAGAGACTCAAAACGTATAGAAAGAGATTATATAAAAGGAGTACCAGTTTATGCCAATAAAATACTAGAAAATATTGAGGTTTATGCCAATAACAGTCTTTTTAGAACGTATAGGCTTTCCCATATAGAAGACAAGGAATTAGGATATGAACGTATCGAAAGAATAACAGAAATCAACGCACAAAAAGAAGAATCAAATCCAGTGGTTTTTAAATATACTTCAAGCCCTAATAATCAAGAAAGAACAGAAAAGTTATACATAAATAAACTTGATTTTGCTAAGACTGATTTAACAGGTGATTTTGATGGTGACGGCAGATTAGATTTTGTTGTGAATAACCAAGTTTTTACCAATTTGTTTAAAAGTTATTATGCAAATGAACCAATTGTTTTACCCTTTACTATTGATAATCGCTTTGTCTTTACAGCTACTACCTTAACTTCGGCTAAGCTGAACCAGTTTAATTCAATTGTTAAAATTGAAGTTGCAAGTGGTAAAATATCATTTAAAAATTATAAGTTGGTAAATAATAGTTTTACAAATGATTTTACAAAAACAATCTTACTTAATAATGCAGTTGTAGCCACTGATCAATATTCAGAGCGAAATTTATATAATGAAGATCCGTATTATGTATGTGGAGAATTTAACTGTTATCCTTTAGATCCCGGTTTTTCCACTAATTACACAGAAGGTGATTTCAATGGAGATGGTATTAGTGAGGTTTTAATAGAGCATTTTGATAACGAAAGAGTTGTTAATGATAATGTTTATATTACACATTCTCAAGGAAGCTGTAATACATGTTCGAGATCCTATGATAATTCGGGAAGTTCTTTCTATCTATTAGATTTAAATCCGAATACATCAACAGATTTGAATTCAAAAGGCTTTCACAAAATTAACAATATGGACAGCTCTTATTCGGAGGGAAATATTGTTACCGGAACTTCATATAATAAAAGAAAATTTGTAGCAGATTTTGATGGTGATGGCAAGTCAGATATTTTGATTATAAATTATGATAAAACGTACAAAATAATAAGCTTCAAACAGCTGTCAATTGCTCCTTGGGCAGAGGTAGAGATTTTGGGCACAGGAACTTTAGATAAATATTCATGGACAAAACAAATACTTTTTGGTGATTATAATGGAGATGGTAAGGCAGATATAATGCTTCCTGACTCTGAAGGAGGCGAAGGGCAAGTTCAATGGCATATTTATTACAGTAACGCCAATCCCGCGGGCGGAGAATTTTTCACAAAAGAATCTCATAATATTGTGGAATACCGGCCAGATACTACCAAAGAGGGTAAACCCTATAAAACTCAGGCTGACTTTAGTAATTATTATGCTATTGATATTAATGGAGATGGTAAATCTGACCTTGTTCGCGTATGGCGAAAATACTATAAAAATGATTGGAGCATTAACAATCATGATACACAATGGCAGGTAACAGGTTTTTATAACAATATTGGTAAAGTGGGTGCATCAGGATTTACGCCAGGATATGATTCAGGAGTTTTTACATCGCCTTCACCTGATATTCCAATTCCGGTTACGTCTAACTATAGATACAAAGGAGCAAATACTGATTTAGTTATTGTAAGAGGGCATTCCAACCAAATTGAATACTATCAGTTTAATAAAAATGCAGACACGGAAAATAGATTGCTTTCTGTAACGGAATCAAGCGGCAACATCAAACAGACCATTGAATACAAAACAATGGAAGCTCTTGATAGCGGATTGGGTGATGCATATAAAGACTTTTATTCATCCAGCAATAGTGTTAATTATCCTAATTTTGAAATAATACGAAATTCAAAAAGTTATTTAGTATCGAAACTGACGGCTACTATAAACGGGATTTCTAAATATCAGGATTTTAGGTATAGAGGATTTGTTTCCAATTTTGACTATGGTACTATAGGGTTTATTAAAACCTCAAGAAGCAGCTGGTATTTAAATGACGCAGATACCAAAATATGGACAACAGAATATAAAGATGTTGCACTAAAAGGTGCAAACACAATTACTTGGACAAGTACAAATGGACCTAGTGTATTCCTTACCATTCCATCTAATTTATTAACTACAAAGACAAATGAATTTACAGTTTATACTGCAGGGAGTACTACAGCTCCTTCAAATAGTGTATATAATGTTCTGCTAACCAAAAAGACTATTATTGATCATTTGTCGGATACTAAAACCGAAACAATTTTTACTTACGACGGGACTGTTGAAAGCACTAATTATTTTGCTCTCGAAACAAAAAGTGTAACAAAACAATTTAGCGGTTCAACCTTAGAAGGTACGACAACAGTTGATACACAATATGATAATAATCCAACTGGTGTCGCGGCGAGTTATTTCGTTGGAAGACCAAAAAAAGTAAATACTGCCACGGTAATTTATACAGGTGATACCCGTACATCTGAAGAAACATATACATATACAGGATCTAATTTAACGAAAACAGAAAAAAAGGGACATAATACTTATGCGATAATTGAAGATATGAGTTACGATTCTCTTGGCAATTTATTAACTAAAACAGTAAGTGCTCCAGGGGCGCCAACTCCTCCTGTATCAAGAACTATAACTGATGAATACGATAGCAGCAAAAGGTTTGTTGTAAAGAAAAAAGACCATCAGGGATTTGTTACCAATTTTGTTTACAATACCTTAGGGCAGGTTACCCAATCAACAGATTATACAGGAGTAATAAGTAGTTATAGCTATGATAATTGGGGGAAGCTCAAAAATACAACAGTACAAAATGCAGCGTCAACGCCTTTAATAACTTCCGTCGATTATAATAAACTCGCAGATGGTGGCTACACGACTACAATAACTAATAATACCGATGCCAAAACAATTACGCAATATGATGTTTTAGGAAGAGAAGTCATAACTACAACTAAAGGTTTCACCACAGGTTCTATGGTGTCAAGACAAGTAGTATATGACGCGTTAGGAAAAAAAACAAAAGTAAGCGAACCCTATTTTAACTCTCCAAACCAATGGACTTTTTATGAATACGACTATTTAATGCGCCCTGTAAAAGTAACGGCACATACAGGAAAAATTCAAACTTTATCTTATTCAGGATTAACGACAACCTGTAATGATGACGGCAAAATTACAACAGTAACTATTAATTCTTTAAGCTATAAGACAAAGACAACGGATCCCGGAGGAGCTGTTTATTTTAAGTATTATGCCAATGGTCAATTACAGGAGTCAGATTATAATGGTAATATAGTTTCGAATTTGATAGATGGCTGGGGAAATAAAACTTCCATGAAAGACCCAAGTGCCGGAACTTATACCTATTCTTATGATGCGTTTGGACAAATTAAAACAGAAACGACTCCAAATGGTACAATAACATACCAGTATGATGATGTAGGACGAACAGCTGAAAAAACAATTAAAGATACTAATACAAACAGTAAAACCTTTTATATATATAATGCTTATAATTTAATAACCAGCAGTTCTCTTGTTAATAATTTAGAAGGTACTACCACAACAAATACTTTTGAATATGATAATTATCAAAGGATAAGAAAAACTGTAGAAAACACACCTTACGCTATTTTTACAAAAGAATTATCTTATGATGAGTACGGTCGTCGTTTAACAGAAACTTCTAGCGGTCTTATTGCATCATTAGGGAAATCAAGTTCCAAAAAGATAAGATATACTTATCAAAATGGTTATGCATGGCAAATTTTAGATGATGCCACACAGCAAGTATTATGGCAAGTAAATACTGTAAATGAAAGAGGGCAGCTGCTAACTGCTCAAAGCGGACCTACAACAATTACAAAAACTTATGACATTTATGGATTTCCGTCTCAATTTAAATATGATAAAACATCGAACGCTGCCAATATTTTGAATTTAAATATGGTTTTTGAGCCAAATCGAGGCAATTTAACATCCAGAAAAAATAACTCATTTAACTTAGGAGAGAATTATAGCTATGATGTTCATGATCGTTTAACCACAATGAATGATGCTCGACTGCCAAATTCAAAAGAATATCAGATTTATGATGATCAGGGAAGAATTACGAAGAATTATTTGGGGACCTATGATTATAAAAATATAGGAAAACCATATCAAAATAGTGCAATAACACTCACCGATGATGGATTAAATTATTACATTAACAGAGGTGAGAAAGACAAACAAGGTTCGTTTAGTGATGATATGGAAACAGGAACAGGATGGTCAATGCAGGCACTGAACCTGCAATGTATATCATTTGATACTTCGAAAGCGCATTCGGGAAATAATTCTTTAAGAATAAAAACCGTCGATGTAAATGCAAGTAATGTGCTTTGCGATAGTTCATTAAATATAAACAATTCCATAAATACAGCTTATACGTTTTCAGGCTGGGTTTATACAGATGGACCTGTGGCAGAGTTAAACCTATCTGGATATAGTGTCACTACAGCAGAGATAGGTAAATGGACATATATTAGTAAAACAATTACCATTCCGGTAAATGTCGAAAATTTAAGGTTAAGGGTTGGCAGCACGGGAAAAGGGAATGTATGGTTTGATGATGTTCAACTATACAGAGCAGATACACCTCCTTTAAGAAGAGCAACTGTTACTGCAGATTCTTTTAGTGATAATATGGAATCAAGAACCGGCTGGTCTACATTGCCACAGTCGCCACAATGTATATCTTTCGACAATACGAAATCGCATACAGGCAATAATTCGATAAAAGTTAATACGGTTGATGTAAATGTAAGCCATGTTTTGTGCGATACAGCATTAAATATTAACAACTCTTCAAATACCATGTATACTTTTTCAGGCTGGATTTATACAAATGCGCCGAAAGCCGAATTATCTTTGTTCCAATATACAGGAACCAATACAGGCTACAACTACGAAACTTCCACTACTGTTGGTGCTGTAGATATTAATAAATGGATTTTTATAAGTAAAACTATAGTTGCTTCGTCTAATATACGAAGTTTAAGACTAAGAATTTGCAGTACCGGAAAAGGTAATGTCTGGTTTGATGATGTACAAATAAACAAAGTTGACGTATCTTCAATAGGTGAAAAGTCGCTTTATGTATCCTATAATACTTTTAAAAGTCCTGTTCAGATTGAAGAAAAAGGCATAGATAAAATAAGTTTTGATTACAACGATTCAAACAGTCGTGCGGCGATGTTTTATGGAGGACAGCAAACGGATAAATTGCAAAGACCATTTCGTAAATATTACTCAGGGGATGGCACAATGGAAATTAAGCAAAATATCCTGACTGGAACTGTTGAGTTTGTTACATACATAGGCGGAGATGGCTATACTGCCCCAGTGGTGGTAAAAAGTGACGGTGCTACACAAAATTATTTATATTTACAAAGAGATTATCAAGGAAGTATTGTAGGTATAACCGATGCCAATGGAGCGGTACTGGAGAAAAGGCTATTTGATGCATGGGGAGTTCTTCAAAGTGTTAAGGATGGTGCAGAAAATAATTATTATGGATTAACAATTTTAGACCGTGGTTACACAGGTCATGAGCATCTGCAGAGTGTGGGACTGATAAATATGAACGGACGATTGTACGACCCAAAGGTACGCCGTTTTTTACAGCCGGATAATTTTATTCAGGATCCTGCCAATACGCAAAATTACAATCGTTACGGTTATGTGCTCAATAACCCATTAAAATATACAGACCCGAGCGGTGAAGAAATCGTGGTAGGAGTTGCAATAGGCATAGGTGTAGCGGTAGCAGCCCTGACTTATACAATTACGGCCTTAGTGGCAGATGTTCCTTTTACAATTACAGGGTTATATAATGCGGCCGTTATGGGGGCAGTAAGCTCAGGAGTAACTTTTGGTATTGGCAGTGCTTCTGCATCTTTGTCTACCAATTTCTTCTCGCAGGCAACATTTCAGGCAGTGGCGCATGGTGCTTTTCAGGGAGGTATGACAGCCATTTCAGGCGGTAAATTCTGGAGCGGTTTTGCCTCAGGGGCTCTAAGCAGTATAGCAGCTGGCGCTTGGAGCGGAGGAGGCACAACGAGCAGTTATCATGGTGCTGGTAGTTTTGCAGGTTCAGGAGTTGGTATGATTGCTTTTGGAACAGTATCAGGAGGAGCTGGAGCTGCATTAACTGGGGGTAATTTCTGGCAGGGAGCAGTGACAGGACTTGTGGTTAGTTGGTTGAACCATGAAGCGCATGAAATGGATGAAAGAAAAAGTTTGCGACAAAAAATTGAAGAAGGTGGCTTAAATCCTGATGCTAAACCAGAAATGACGTCAGAATTTATTACTGGAACATTGCATAAAAAAGTTGATGGACTACAGGCTTCTTATGAAGCAGGGGAAAAACCAAGTTTTTTGTTTTCTGATGGAAAAAGTGAAAATGTAGCTGAACATAATTTGTCCCATAGTAATAAAATAACAATTTATGAGCAAAATGCCAAAACGTTATATCGTTTGGTAAGTTCGTTGTTTCATGAGTACAGGCATGCCTATCAAGTTATGACTAATATGTATTCGAGAGCTCAAAGTATTTATGGACCATTAGGGCCAGAAGGGACTTATTCTAAATTAAGATCTTTAATAGAATGGGATGCATATAACTACCAAATAGAAATTGGCGGAGAAGTTGACGGTTTTATTTTTGGACAGAGAGATTTAATGAGAAAGTACTTTGAAGGACGATAAATTTATAAATATGAAACTTCGTATTATTTTAATTATTTTAGTAGTGTATTCTTGCACCAATACTGAAAAGAACATTGAGCTAGCAATAGTTTCAGATAAAATATTATTTTCAAAAATTGAGAGAGATAGGGCAAAAAATATTATTGAATATAAAATTACGAATAACACAGATTGTAATTTTTATTTTAATGCCTATAGTCTATCTAAGCTAACTTGGAAGATAAAAGGTTTACAACCAAGTAATGTTTTCTTTCAAATTTTGGATGAAGATGAAAATCCTGCTGAATATGGTCAAAAGGAATATTTACCTACTGAAAATTTTAGTATCTGTAAACAAGTGAATCATGATATAGAAGAGAAAGAACTTAAAGAATTAAATTATTCTATTTCTCCAGATTATAAAAACTTTATTGACAAAAATAATTTTTTCTTAAAAAAAGGTGAATCAAAATATTTTGAGATTCTATATTACTTCCCGGAATCAAATTATTCTTATGTTAATTTAAATAAAAATAGAAAATATCATTTTAAAATGTTGATTTATAGTGATAGTACAAATTATAGAAAATTCTTGTCAAGATCTTTGTTAAAGACTATAAAAGAAAATAATTACATAGTTTATCATGGTATAATTGAATCAAAAAATAACGTACCTATAAAATTCTTTGAATAAATATGACGTAGTTCTCTACAAAGTCCCTGCTCCCGCACGAATCCTTTTGTGTAGCGATATGCTGATTAAGGCCTAGATTGTCATTTTTTAATATTTAAAAAATGAGCAGAAATTATAAATTTTACAATACTGAAGATTTACGTTTTTTAAGCTTTGCCGTTGTGGGTTGGTTGAATGTTTAATTAGAGCGTGCCACACTAAAGAATTCGTACGACAGCGGGGGCTACCGCACGAATCCTTTAGTGTGGCGATATGCTAGATTAAGTCTCAGATTGTCAATTTTAAGTATTAAAAAAAATGAGCTGAAATTATAAATTCCAGAATCGAGAAGGCTTGTATTTTATAAGCTTTGCCGTTGTAGGTTAGTTAGATGTATTTACGAGAAATGAATATAAAGATTTGTTTTTTTAGAATGTTTAGAATTTTGCCAGTAAAAGAAGGGCTTATTGATGATGTTGTGGTTTTAGGATGTTTGATGAACTTCTCAAGTTATTCTCACAGAGGCTCGCTAAAATTGAAAATGAATTACAGCAATTGAAGCAATAAATTTTAATTTATCATAAAATAAAATTAATAATGTTAAAAAAGCGAGATTTAGGTCTCGCTTTTTTTTATTGTGATATTTTTTTTCTAACACCTGTATTTTTGTTAAATCCTCAATATTTTGGGTAAAAATAATATGTACGCATAGTATTTATGTTATGATGAGATTATAATTTGATATTAATTTAAGAAAACAGATTGTCAAATAGTTAAAATACTAGTAAAATTAATGCTTTTAATGAATTTTTTTTAACGTTTTTTTATTAATATCAAAATTATTTGTATTTTGGTAACATAAACTAACCAAAAACTAATCCACATGAGAGTGTATTTGCTAATTATGTTGTTTTGCAGCGGGATTTCTTTCGCGCAGAATACAATAACCGGTTCTGTTACCGACAGAAACAATCAATCTATTCCTGGTGCCAATGTTGTAGCGGTAGGAACCCAAGATGGGGTCTCTACCGATTTTGACGGCACATTTAAATTAAATACTGCCGCTAAACCGCCTTTTGCTATAAAAGTATCGGCCGTAGGATTTGAAACTAAAACAATTAATGTGACATCGGCAAGTCAAAAAATAGCTGTCATTTTAGTAGACGAAGAAAATAAGCTGGATGAAATTGTTGTCTCTGCATCCAGAACTCCCGAAAGAGTAATCGAATCACCGGTTACGATTGAAAGAATGGGTATTCAGGAAATTAAAAATACCACAGCAGCGACATTTTATGATGGTTTAGAAAATTTAAAAGAGGTGCATTTTAATACCAGTAGTATTTCGTTCAAATCGATCAATACCCGTGGTTTTGCTTCGGTTGCCAATACACGTTTTATGCAGCTGGTAGACGGAATGGACAATTCTTCGCCAGCATTAAACTTTGTGCTTGGTAACTTAATTGGTGTTTCTGATATTGATGTGGCAAACGTTGAGCTTTTGCCGGGTGCTTCTTCTGCACTTTACGGAGCAAACGCTTTTAATGGTATCATGTTTATGAATAGTAAAAGTCCTTTTACTAATGAAGGGATTAGTGTTTACTACAAATACGGACAGACTACTCAAAACATTGCCGGAACAAACGATTATACTGATTTAGGAATTAGAGCTGCAAAAGCATTTGATAAACATTTTGCTATGAAAGCTAATTTCACTTACATGGAAGCAACCGAGTGGATTGCAGGAGATACAAGAAGTATGACTGGAGGTTCAGTTGGACATGCAGGAAACCAAAATTATGACGGATTGAATATTTACGGGGATGAGGTCACTACTTTTATTCCAAATGTTGGTCAAGTAAGCAGAACGGGATACCGTGAGCAGGATCTAACAGATAACAAAGTCAAAAATATAAAAGCAGATGTTTCTATGCATTTTAAGCCTTGGGCTGATGATACGGAAATTATTCTTCAATATAAAGTAGGTTTAGGAAGTACGATCTATCAGGGTGCTAACAGATATGCTTTAAAAGATTTCACGATGCAGCAGGCAAAAGTGGAAATTAAAGGGAAAAACTTTTTCGCCAGAGTGTATGCTACTGATGAAGATGCAGGAAATTCTTATGACATGAGATTTGCTGCGTGGAATGTGAACAGAGCTGCAAAAGGAGATACAGAATGGTTTACCAATTATGCAACAGCGTACCAGTATTCTGGAGCGGTAATGGGAACTAATGCTGCTGAATCTGCTGCAATAGCTAGAAATTTTGCTGATTACAATATACTTCCGGCTCAAATTTCTTTTATACCGAAACCAATAGGTGCTGCAAGATTTGAACCGGGTTCTGCTCAGTTCAAGAGTGCACTTAAAACGGTTATTGCCAATCCTGATCTAACTCAGGGCGCTAAGTTTATTGATCAGTCAAGATTGTATCATTCAGATGTAAATTATAATTTTAAAGACATTATCAAGTTTGCTGAAATTCAGGTTGGAGGTTCTTGGAGAGAATATAGAATGGATTCTCAAGGAACAATTTTTACAGATTATGACGGACCAATAAGCTATAGAGAATATGGAGCTTACGCACAATTGCAGAAAAAACTGCTTGATGACAGATTGAAATTTACAGGGTCTTTACGTTATGATAAAAGCCAAAATTTTGATGGTAAAATTTCGCCGAGAGTTTCATTTGTATACTCAGGAGGAGAAACTAAAAGACACAACTTCAGATTGTCTTATCAAACAGGTTTCCGTAACCCCACTACACAAGATCAATATATTGGATTGGATTTAGGACCATTCGCTTTAATCGGTTCGGCTCCGGAAAATTTAGATCGTTTTCAGGAAACCGTTAACGTAAGTCCAGCAGGGCAGTCAATAGCTGGTCAGCCGGCAACAATAGGAATGTCAGGTCAAAATGCTTATAATAATGCTTATACTGTGGCTTCTGTTCAGGCATTTGCTGCTTCGGCAAATCCAAATGATCTTAAAGTAGCTAACGTAGGATTGGTAAAACCAGAACAAGTACAAGCTTTTGAAATAGGATATCGTACGGTAGTTCAAAATGATTTGTCTATCGATTTAAATGCTTATTACAATATATATAATGATTTCATGAATACTGCAAGAGTAATATCTCCATATTACGGAACAGTGGGTACAGATTCAACTAATCCTGCAGTACAGCAAAGTTACCAGGCCTTAGCTTTTGGTGACAGAAGAGTGTATCAGGTTTATACAAACACAACGGCAGAAGTTTCTTCATTAGGTTTCGGTGTTGGTCTGGCTAAAAAAGTATACAAAGATTTTGAAGTTGGAGTAAATTATAACTACGCCCAATTCGATTTTGATCAGGAAGAAGATCCAAGTTTCATTGCGGGATTTAATACGCCAAAACACAGAATTAAAGCTTCATTTGGAAATGCGAAAGTGATTGAAAACTTAGGATTTAATGTGAATGTAAGATGGAATACCAAATATTTATGGCAGTCATCTTTTGGAGATGGAATGATTCCGGAAAATACAGTTCTTGATGCGCAGATAAACTATGCTCTTCCAAAACTAAAATCCGTTATTAAAGTTGGAGCAACAAACCTTTTTGGTTCAGATTATCTTCAGGTAATTGGAGCTGGTGCCATCGGGCAGATGTGGTTTGCTTCTTGGACAATTAATCCATAAATAAATAATTTAATTTGATGAAGTGCGATTTTCTTTCTGTTTTATTATTGTAATGAAAGTAAAATGAAAGAAGTAATAATTTTAAACTTAATGACATGAAAAAAAATATAAAATGGCTTTTATTGGTTTCTTTAACCTTTATGGCATGTAATAATGATGATAATGACAATACGCCTGCAGAGGTTCCTGTTGTTCCCGGATCGGCAGTTTTTACAAAATATGTGGCTCTTGGAGATTCTTTTGCTGCTGGTTATAGTGATAACGCATTGTTTAAAAAAGGTCAGGAAGGAGCCTATACTAATATTTTGGCGCAGCAATTTGCGGCAGCCGGAGGTGGTGCTTTTGCAACGCCATTTATGAATGATAATATTGGAGGTTTGCTGTTAGGCGGAAATGTGGTTGCGGCAACACGTTTGTATTTTATTGGAGAGACTCAGACCCCAGCAAATGTGCCGGGAAAACCAACAACAGAAGTTACAGCGCATCTTACAGGTACATTTGGAAATTTAGGTGTTCCCGGTGCTAAAAGTTTTCACTTATTAGCGGCAGGTTATGGAAATGTCGCAGGTGTAGCAAGTGGTGCTGCAAATCCTTATTTTGCAAGATTTTCGAGTGCGCCTTCAACTACGGTTTTGGCTGATGCTGTTGTGCAGAATCCAACTTTTTTCTCTTTGTTTATTGGAGGAAATGATGTCCTGGCCTATGCAACTTCTGGCGGAACAGGAAAAGATCAAACAGGAAATCCAAATCCGGCAACTTATGGAGGTAGTGATATTACAGACCCAACGGTATTTGCCAGCGTATTTAATACTTTAGTAACAAATTTAACAGCAAAAGGCGCAAAGGGAGTCGTGGCAAATTTGCCGTATATTACGGCATTGCCTTATTTTACAACAGTACCTTATAATCCGCTTACGCCAAAAATTCTGGGTAGTGGTAATGAAGCTGTAGGTAAAGCAACGATACAAGCGTTGAATACGCAATTATATGGTCCGTTAAAGCAAGCATTAACTGCTTTTAATGCAGGAGACAGAATTAATTTGTTATCTGAAACGGCAGCAAATTTACCGCTATTAATAAAAGATGAGAGTTTGCCTAATTTGTCAGTACAATTAACCGCAGCATTTACTCCAACATTAGGTGCGCAGAACGCTGCTTTTTATGGGGCTGTATTTGGACAGGCAAGACAAGCTAAAGCGACAGATTTAGTGGTTTTAACCACAAGACCGGATATTGGTACAGCTCCAACAGCTGCAAATTCCGGCGTAGGAATTGTGCCTCCTGCTCCTTTAAATAAATTTGGGATAACCTATCCTTTGCAAGATAAACATGTGCTTGTTCCAACAGAATCTGCAGAGGTTAAAAAAGCTACAGATGCTTACAATGTAACTATTGAGGCAGTTGCCAAAGAAAAAGGTTTGGCATTTGTAGATACAAGAGCCACCTTGACACAATTGGCAAGCGGCGGTATTAGATTTGGAAATTATACGATGAGTTCTTCCTTTGCAACCGGAGGAGCATTTTCACTTGATGGAGTTCATCCAAGTGCGAGAGGATACGGATTGATTGCTAATATATTTATAGATGCCATTAATGCCAAGTACGGATCTACGCTGCGACATGTTGATTTAGGATTATATCCAATTCAATATCCGGCAACAATACAATAAAGCCAATTTTTTAGCAAGAAAGCCACTCGTTTCTAAGAATGTAGTGGCTTTTTTTATTTCGCTAAAAATTGCTGTTTTAGATATTTGAAGCCTCAGTTTTATGAATCAAACAAAATCGTAGTATTTTTTATAAAAAAAATATTGATTTTATATTTTAAAAAATTATCTTTGCGCTCTGAAAAAAGAGGTATTTTCGATAAACCTAAATAGCTATTTAATAAATACATAAGTAATGTCAAAAGTAATAGGAAAAGTTGCTCAAATCATTGGACCAGTAGTTGACGTAGTTTTCAACGGTAAGGATGTTGAACTTCCAAAAATTTATGATTCATTAGAAATCACAAAAAAAGACGGAACATTGTTAGTTCTAGAAGTGCAATCTCACATTGGAGAAAACACTGTTCGTACCATTTCTATGGACTCTACAGACGGTTTGTCAAGAGGATATGAAGTAGTTGGAACAGGAAATCCAATCCAAATGCCAATCGGTCCAGATGTATATGGAAGATTATTTAATGTAATTGGAGATGCAATTGATGGTTTAGGAAACTTGCCAAAAACAGGAGAATTTGGTTTGTCTATTCACAGACAAGCTCCTAAATTTGAAGATTTATCAACTTCATCTGAAGTTTTATTCACAGGTATTAAAGTAATCGATTTGATTGAGCCTTATGCAAAAGGTGGTAAAATTGGATTGTTTGGTGGTGCTGGTGTTGGTAAAACAGTATTGATTCAGGAGTTGATCAACAATATCGCAAAAGGTCACGGTGGACTTTCAGTATTCGCAGGAGTAGGTGAAAGAACACGTGAAGGAAATGACTTGCTTCGTGAGATGTTAGAGTCAGGAATTAT
>Ga0247815_10000108_pt1 | contig 62097 bp, 122 predicted proteins | sample UWRJL194509B1_FD_181014 | JGI IMG/M metagenome (GOLD analysis project Ga0247815, IMG submission 181014) | Plant litter microbial communities from Arlington Agricultural Research Station in Wisconsin, United States - UWRJ-L194-509B-1 | ecosystem: Environmental > Terrestrial > Plant litter >... | reverse complement strand
TAGGCGATAAAGTTAGGGTAGTAATAAAGGTTGTCCAGAATATAATCAAGTAGGAATTATATCAAGATTTGAAAGTGATGTTTTTCATAATTTTGCGATTGTAAATATTGATGGTCAAGCTTTTAATTATCATCAAGATAATTTAGAGTTAGTAGAGCAAGAACCCGTTAAAGAAGTTGAAACAAACAAAGGTTTTAAAGTTGGTGATTTAGTTGTTATAGATAATGAATATACAAACTTTTACGGCTCTGTAGGTACTATTAAAGATGTTTTATCTAATGGTAGATACTTTGTTCAAATGAAAGATGTTAATGTTGTTGCTGAGTTTATTTTTACAAGTTTAAGAAAATATAATCCTGAGTTGTTTAAAATTGGAAGTAAAGTAAAAATAATTGATAAAAAGAATAGTTGTTTTGATGAAATTGGTAAAATTAATTTTTTAAACAAAGAAATTACAGAAGTTATTTTTAATGATGGTAAATCTGTAGGTACGTTTTATCTTAGTAATTTAGAATTAGTAGATGAGTTAAAAGAAATAGATAACGGTTTAGTTAATGTAGATCAAGACTTATTTACCCCTAATCAAAATAATATAGTTTATGAAAAAGATGGAAAGTTAGTTACTAATACTCTTTATGTATCTATGGTATTTAATAAGGAACATAAATCTGTATTACGTGCCTTAGATTTGTTAGAATGTACCGAAAAATTTAGAGAGCGTAATTTTGCACCGTCCTTTTATACCAGTGAGCAAAATAAACAAATCCGTATGTTTGAAATGACAGAAAAAGGATTTAGTTTATTAGCTTTTAGTTTTACAGGTGAAAAGGCTGTTAAATTTAAAGAAAAATATCTTGATAAATTTGAAGAAATGAGTGAGCAATTAGCACAAACTAAGCCAGTAACAGCGATTGATTTATTTACTAGTCAGTTGCAAGCTTTAAAAGATCAAGAGGCTAAATTAAGTTTAATTAATGGCAGATTAGAAAATGTAGAAAATACTTTAGAACGTCAGGAAGTTGAAAAGAAAGAGTTATTAGATAATTTAAAAGATGTAGAGTACTCAAATAATACAGCAATTGAAGCTCCTTTAAGTAAAAAGATATTAGCTGTTATTCGTAAATATGTTGTTACTAAGTTTGATAATCCAGGAGATAAGGAAAATCAAGAAGCTTGGTATAAATTAGATAAAGAGATTTACGATAGATTAGGTTTTAATATTCCTCTTAGAAAAAGTAATTATGAAATGAGGGGTATTAAAAAAAGCAGATTGCAAATAATGCACGAGTTAGATATTTTAAATCAAGTGTTTGATATTGTTAGTGATATTTTTAAGGTGTAATTATGCGTAAATATTGTGATAGTGAAATAGAAAATATTTTAATTAATAATGAAATTTCTATTAATTTAGGTGTTAATGATATTAATGGAAAACCTATAAAGAGTAATTCAATAGTAGGTAAAAAAGGAAATGTATTTAAAATATCTTATGATTCTAAGCGTTGTTGTTTTATTATGACAGTTTTACAAACAACAAAAAGATCAATTTTAGAGGTTGGTGAAAGTTACCAGTTTGAACCTAGTCAAAATATAGAAGTAATAGAAGAGATGAATTAAAATGATAAATAAATTTAAAGTAAGTTTGATTCTAACAGTTGAAGATTACCAAGATTTAAATATAGAAGAATTAAAAGATGTAACTAAAGATAGTCTTTATGAAGTTATTAGAAATGAATTTGATATAAACCATGATGATATTAAAATAGAAGAGATTAAAAATAATGATTGATTTTAAAAATATTAAAGTAGGCGATAAGGTTTTAATAAGTTCCCGATATCGTGATAATTATATTGATGATGTTACAAAAATAGGTAAAACATTTATACAGGTTAAAAATTTAAAATTTTCTAATACAAATGGATCAATTAAACCTTATCAACCTATGTCAGATTATATTGTTAAAATAGCTGAAGAACACGATTTTAAAACTGTGGCTAATCAACTAAAAAGAAAAAAAGTAAGAAATTATTTTACAAATTTATCTTTATATGAAAAGTGTTCAGATGAAATAATAACTAAATTAGATACCATCATAAGCGAGATTAAATAATATGACATTAATAAATGATTCCCAATATTTACATTTAAAAATTGAAGCTTTAAAAGAAAGAGGTATTTTAAATGATATTCAGATAATAGAATTAGGTCAAAAAGGTATGATAACGCCTTTTGTATCTGAAAGTATTAATGTTAATGAGCATGGTGAAAAAATACTAAGTTATGGTGTTTCCTCGTTTGGTTATGATATCAGACTCGCACCGACTGTTAAAGTATTTGCTAATCCTGATATTATCCTTGATCCTAAGAATTTTGATGAAAGTATTTTTTATGAGTTAGAAATTAATAAAGATGATACAGGTGAATATGTTATTTTACCGCCTCATAGTTTCGCTTTAGGTCATACTATAGAAACTTTTGATATACCTGATAATATTATGTGTTTATGTACTTGTAAAAGTACTTTAGCGAGGATATCACTTAACTTAAATTCTACAACTTTTGAACCGACTTTTTTTGGACAGATAACACTAGAATTAACTAACCCTAGTGACAATTTTATGAAAGTTTATGTTAATGAGGGTTGTGGACAAGTATTATTTTTTAAAGGTGAAAAGCCTAGTATTACTTACGCTGATAGAAAAGGTAAGTATCAAAATCAATCAGGTATTACAGGAGCTAAAGTTTAATGTCAATTCAAAAAGAAGTTTATTGCGGTGCTTATTTAGAAATAGAAAGCAAAGATTTAGAATTATTTGATACGGATACCATAGATCAAAAATTAAGACTATTTAATGGTGCTATGTGTTCACCTGATGATAACAGATATTTTTATATATCTAGCTTAAGTAATATTTCTAGTACTTATGGGATATTAGAATATGAAAATAATGGAGAATATGATATAGAAATAAATCAAGAGTTTATATCTAGCTGTAAAATAAAATTTGAACATAATTATTTTCAAGAGATTTATAGAATAAATAATTATTACGGTAATGCTATAGTTAAATTTGGTTTCTTAGTAGGTATAGGATAATGACACACATAGAATTTAATGAAAAATATCACACATACACAAATACTAAAAATAATAAAAAATATCTTTCTGTAACTAAGTTTATTAATCAATTTGTTAAACCGTTTGATAGTGATTATTTTTCAATGTTTAAAGCAGTTGAGGAGATTCTAGGGATAGAAAAATTTAAGCAGTTTAGAAAGTTAATAGGTTATCAAAACGAGCCAGTAAGCAAGTTTTTAACTACTGAAAACTGTCAACAAGTTAAAGAGAAACAACAAGAGATATTAGATAAATGGGCTTTAAAAAGTAAGTTATCTATTGAAAAAGGTAATAAGTTCCATAAACAAAAAGAGAATGATATTTTAGAAGGTAAACCTTTTATTTTTGAAGGTAAAAGATATTTTGAAAAAAGTGAAAATTATAAATTTTGTTATGTAGAGCCTGAAAAGATAGTTTATCTTGATGAGTTTGAATTAAGTGGAATGGTTGATTTAACTTTAACTAGATATGATGAAATTATACCTTTTGATTATAAAACTTCTGAAGAATTAAAAAAAGAAAATAAATATCAAAAAATGTTATACCCTCTTGATAAGTTAGACGATTGTAAATTTAATCATTATCAAGTGCAATTATCCTTATACGCTTACATGTTAGAGCAAAACACATGTTTAGATGTTACTGATTTGTATGTAATTCATTTAGATAAAGATAATCAGGAAGTACTACATAAATGTAAGTATTTAAAAAATGAAGTTTTAATGATGTTGGAAATTAGAAAAAGACAATTACAAGCGGAAACGGATTTGTTTCCATTATAAAGGTAAAAAATGCAAAAGGTAAAAATATTATTTGAGGATTTTTCTAAATTTTCAGATGAACCAGAAGAACAAAATTATATACATGTTACTTATGATTTAGATTCTACTTTATGTGGTGATGTCTTATCAGGTGATGAAACATTAGGTTTAGAAGGTTCAATAAAGATTGATGATAAAAAAAATAAGATATCATGTCCAAAATGTATTAACATAATAAGTTTGTGTAAATCAATAAAAAAATCAGAAATTAAATTATAAAAAGGTAAAAAGAAAATGAATGAAATAGATTTAATAAACACTAAATTAAAGTGTGATAGTTGCGATTATATAGATAGCGATATTGATAATAATAATCTCGAAAGTTATATTAATAAACCTTGTCCAAAATGTGGAGAAAATTTATTAACACAAGATGATTACGATCAACAAAATTTATTATTAGGTGTTATCGGTTTAATGAATTTAGCTAACGAAGCATTAGAAAAAGAAGCTGATTTAAATACTAAAAAAGTAAAAACTAATGTTGGAGTTCATAATAATGTTTTAAGTATTGAAATAGAAGGTAATAGTTAATGAATAATTCAGTAGTGTTATTAGGTTATTATGGTGGAGATAAGACACATAGTCTATCTGCTTGGTGTTCTACTTTTGAAGAATTAGGAATAGAAATACCTGAACATATACCCGATAGAATAGATTCAATGTTTGAGTATATTAAAACTAAAAAGAAACGTGCTTATAATGAATTATTAAAGGGTTTAGCTACTCATATTCACATCTTTATGTTATACTTAATGGTGTATTAAAACGTAAAAAGGTAATTTGAAAATGTTTATTTCGTATGTATTTAAAGATATAGAAAATACCACTAATTGTTTTCAGGATTTAAAGAATCTTAGTGGTATTTATAAAATAACTTGTTTAGTTAATAATAAATATTATATTGGCTCTTCATCAAATTTAGAAAATAGATTTAAGGTACATTTAAGAACATTAAACAATAACAAACATAAAAATCCACATTTACAAAGTGCTTGGAATTTACATTCTAAAGAAAATTTTATATTTGAAGTATTAGAATATACAGATAAAGATAATCTCTTAATTAGAGAACAATTTTATATGGATATTTTACAATCTTATAATAGAGAATATGGTTTTAATAATTGTATTAAAGCGGGTAGACCCACAGGTTATAAACATACCGAAGAAAGTAAAAAAATTATGAGTTTAAAAAAGAAAGGTGTTAAACAATCTAAAGAAGTAATAGAAAAAAGAGCTAATCAAATTAGAGGAAATAAACATACTGATGAAACTAAAAAGAAATTAAGTATTTCTAAATTAGGTGCTAAAAACGGTATGTATGGGAAAAAAGAAGATGCAGAACATAAAAAAGAACGTATGAAAAATATGTTAGATAAGCCAAGATGGAATAAAGGTTTAAATAAAGAAACTGACCCTAGATGTGCTAAATTAGGGTTATCAAAAATAGGCAAGCCTGCATATAATAGAATTAAATGTAATTTAGTTAATAAAATTACAGGAGAATCTTATATAGCGGATAGTTTAAAAGAATTATCTAAAATATCAAAAGTTCCTTTAACTACAATAAATAAAATAAAAAAAGGTATTACAAATAAAAAAGGATATGAGTTAATAATATTATGAAAGTAGAATTAGTTAATAGTTGGGGTAATGATCTTATGGTGGTTAATTCAGCCAGAGTATCATTAGGTAAGCATAAAAATGTATTAGATTTATCAGACGAAAAATTAATAAATTACTTGGTAAAACATAATCATGTAAGCACTTTAGAACATTGCGGTTTTACGTTTAGATTAGAGATACCTATTTATATTGCTAGACAGTTAATGCGTCATAGATCATGGTCATTTAATGAGATATCAGGTCGTTATGTTGAGTTTGAAGATGATTTTTTTACTCCTGATAAGTTTAGATTACAGGATAAAGATATTAAACAAGGAAGTAAAAATGATATAGAAGGTAAGTTAAACCAAGAAGAAATAAAGTTTATTTATGAAAGTGCTTTAGATAATGCTTATACGGCATATAATCATTTATTACAAGCGGGAGTATGTAAGGAACAAGCTAGGGGAGTCTTACCATTATCTTTAAATACTCAGTTATATGCTACAGCTAATATAAGAAGTTTTTTCCACTTTCTTAAACTAAGATTAGATAGCCATTCACAAGCTGAAATCAGGGAAATCAGCCAGACAATGTTAGATTTAGTAAAAAATATAGACGGTAATCCTTTTGAATATACATTAAAAGCGTTTAACTTATAGGTGATAAAATGATAATAGGTTTAATAATTTTAGGTATAATATTTTTTTTAATTTCTATTACTAGACCAAGTACTAAAAAAGTAAATTCTTTTATTTTTGATAAAACAGTTAAAACTAATTATAGATTCTTAAGAATAAAAGAATTTAGCGTATATGATAGTTTTTTACAATTTGAACATAATAATAAATGGTATTTTGTACCAAATGATTTATTAAGAAATTATGAATTAATTGAACAAAATATTTTTAGTGAACATTTAAGTAGTTTTGGTGGTTATTATACTAAATATAATGTTATTCATACATTCTCAAGTTTTGAAGATGATTTAAAAAGATTTACAGATAATTACCCTTATATTTATTTATATTTTCAAAATATACAAGAAAAAAATAAAAAATATAAAGATAAACAAGAAATTGAAGATAAAAAATTTAGCGAAGAAAATATAAAATTATTATAATAAGGTAAAAAAAATGACAAGTAAATTTATAGAGTTTGTAGAAAAAGAACTACATTCAGCTTATTTTTTAACTAAACACTTTCAAAAATATGAAACTAATATAAATCAAACAGAATTTAATATAAATGTTTTTTTAAATAATATTGAAAAAATTAAGCGTTTAGATGGTTTTTTAATATGTTGTTTTACTTTTTATTATTCTAATTATGTAGGTCAAGACTTAAAGAAAGAGTGTATTAATAAATTAAATATTAAATCTCATGATTATTCTGAAAAAGATAATAGATATTCTAATTTTCAATCATCAGCAAATTATATTGTTAAAATGGGAATAGTTGAAACTGTTAATCCTGAAATATCTTTAAATATTTTGATAGGTGTTAAGATTGCTAGGTTAAAAGAGTTGTTAACTAGTGGGAAAGTTCCTAAGAATGAGTCAATTACGGATAGTTTGATAGATTTAATTAATTATAGATTATTATTAGAAGGTTATAGGTTAGGGTTACAATGAATAAATTTACAAAAGAACAAATAACAGAATTTTTTAAAACATTTTGGAGAGAACTTGACGCACATTATTATGATCCTGAAATTGAAATATCTATAGATCAAAATAATTTAGTTAAAGTATATATTAATAATGAGTATGAAAAAGTACCTTTTAGCTCTAAAATGATTTTAGGTATAGGAAAATATTTTAATATTGAAGATTTTGAAACAGATGAACATGACCAATCAGGTTGTGAAACTTGTGATCATGGATCTAGTTATGGTTATACATTTAGATTACCTATAATTTTACAAGATAATTAATTTATGTTATAATAATAACTTAATCACCGTTTTCAATAGCTTATAGTAAAAAAGATTCTAGTTAGAAATAGCTAGAATCTTTTTTATTATTTACCAAAGAATTTTTGTAATACTTCAAAGTAAAATCCTGTTGCAGTAACAAAAGCACCCGTTAAACCTATAATGATTTTTCCTTTGTTATTTTTAATTTCATCTAGTATAATTTTTCTTATTACAGGAATAAAGTTTTCATCTAAACTAGCTACTTTATCTTTTAATAATTGAATTTCTTGATTAGCTTTTTCTTGTACTTCAGTTATTTGTAATTCATACTGATTTTTTTGTTCGTTAAATTTTTGTTCATAAAATATTTTTAAATCTGTTATTTCCTTTTGCAATCTTGGTAATTCTACTGTTTCAACTCTTAAAGCATTATGCAAAGTAATAGTTTCGTTAATATTTTGAATTAAATCTACATAACTCGCAGGTTTTTCAAGAAATTTAATTGTAAGAAAATCGGATAAAGTATATTTTAAGAACTTACTTTTATAGCCTTTTAGATTAGCTGAATAAACTAAAATAGGCATAGTAATATGATTATCAAAAAGATAAGTCACTAAATCTACACCTGTTTTATTTCCTGGTAGTTGAATGTCAAGTATCATAAAATCAAAAATATAATTAGGGTCTTTAATTAATAGTAAGGCTTCGTCAACAGTTGCACGAGTTTCAAAGCTTTTAACTTTTAAGATAGTTGCTATCTCTTCTAAAAGTAAAGAGATAGTACTATCATCTTCGACAATAATTAATGCTTTATCTGATAATATAGAGGTCATGTTATCCCTTTTGTATTGTAGTTTCTTTAATAGTAGTACTTGTATTATTATCTATGTTTGTTAAATCATTGTCTAGTTTTTTATTAACTATGTTTGTTGCTGATGTCAAGATAGATGTTCCGCCACCTAAGAGAAGGAATGCCTCAAAAACTTGGATATTTAGTTTATAAACAGTAAAAAGATCAACTAAAGCCATAAATATGCAAAGAACTAAGCACGTTAAAGTAGTAAGTTTTTTACTAGACCATTTACCGTTATTTTTTAAAGTATCTGTAAGTATTTTCATAATTAACCTACAAACGCTAAGCCAAGCTTTTTAAATATAGCTTGCATCTTTGGCCCAGGTGATCTATAGCGTGAACCGTCAAAATACCAACTAACTATAGCTTTACCATTATGTTTAGGTCGCATATCAATATGTATAAACTTTCCTTTTAGGTTTTCATTTGCATATAAACCAATTCCACCTATTTGATTAGAAAAGTTTTTTAGCATATATTCAAAAAATTCTATACCTGTAAATTGTGAGCATGATATATCTACAGCTTTACCATATAAGTGCATGCTATTACTAGCACCGTCAGCGGCTTCATTATGTTTTCTTGATCTGTAACCCGATGTAATAAATATTGCTATATCGTTTTTAGGATTATTTTTATTAATATCATCTCTAGCAGGTTGTAAAATATTCTTTGCTAGTATTTTTAAATTATTTTGATGCTCTTTTGGAATTAAAGTCCATCTTTCGCCTTGACCTGCTAACTCATAATCTGGAAAATTTGTTGTAATATTTGCCATTTTTTTAAACTCCTTTATAATTTTTATATTGATGGTATAAATTCAAAAATAGAGTAATAATTGATATTATCAGATATATCTTTAGAGTAAACGTATTGTTTATTTGAACTTGTATCAAAAACTAGAGTTTGTTTTGCAAATTCGTTATTTATATCTTTTAAAATAAATGGTGTTTCATTATCCCCTGTTTGAATTAATTTATAAATACCATTATTTAAACTTACTACTGTTTCAAATTCTTTAGGCTGATCTTTTAAAAGATATAATATTGAATTATCCGCATAAGCAGGTTGACCATTAAAAATAAACTGACCATTTTGAGTTGCTATTAAAGTATCATCAACTCTTAATACACTTAATGCTTCTGTACTAACATTATATAGAGAAACAAAGGATTTTTCAGGAGTAGAATTAATTAATATATTTTTAAAATCTGTAAGTATAGATTTAATTAAAGCATTATTATTATTTAATTGGTAAAATACATAAAACTTATTTGCTAAGTTATTAATTTTATCTGTAATCTCTTGAAATGTTGCCATGTTAAAAACTCCTTTTAGTTTAAAGTTTGAATATATAAATTTGTAATTGTAATAGTACTTCCAAGAGTTACTAAACCCCATTGAAAAGTAATATCAAATGTTTGGGCTATTGATGGATCAATTAAAACAGGTGTAGTTTGTGTCATACCGTATGATATACGATTTGATAAATTAAGTGCTGCTACGCTACTATAACCGGCTACACCTTGACACCTAATTACAGCTTTATTATTTACATCAATAGATTGACATGTAAGTAATATTTCAAAATCAAAGCCTGCGTTAGATTGACCTAAACCAACTATTAGCACTGTACCTGTTTGTACTAATAAAGTACCCCCAAGTTTTAATCTAAGATTTATGTTAGGTAAACTGATTAACCCTGTACTTAAAAAGCCATTACCTTTTATTAAGATAGTTTTACCTTGGATTAAGCTATTAGCTGTAAGTGTTTTAGTTCCTACACCATTACCTAGTAAGCTAGTTTCTGTTAATACTCCACTAACTGTTTTTGTCTCAGTTTGTGAAAATAATAAGGCCGGTGCAAAGCTAGTTAAAGGAAGTGATAAAACACCTGTTGTAGAATTATAATTAAGCGGTGTAGTAGCTGTTATACTTTCTCTTGCTCTTGTTTGAGTAAAATATAAGCTTGTAGTTTCTGTTATTTGAGCTGTATTATTTGGGATAGTTGGTTTATTAGTTAAACTAGTATAATTACCATCAAACAATATAGGTTTATTAGTTAAGTTATTATAATTTCCATCAAAAAAGCTAGGCTTGTTTGTTAAATCTGTATAAGAGCCACTAAATAAAACGGGTTTATTCTTTATAAAGTCTAACTTTGTATTATCAGATTGAGTCCAGTTACTTTGTATTTGTGTAGCAGGTATAATAGGCTTATTAGTAAGGTTGTTATAATCACCGTTAAAATAAGTAGGTTTGTTTGTTAGATTATTATAGTCTCCATTAAATAAATTTGGCTTATTAATTAAACTGTTATAGTTTCCATCAAATAATACAGGTTTATTTAATATTTGTGATAAACCAGTTGTAGAGTTCCAATCAGCATTAACGGGAGTAGTAAAAGCGGGTTTATTTAAAATATAATCTATTTTAGTGTTGTCTGTTTGATTCCAATCACTTTGTTTATTATCATTTGTAATTTGAGTTTGTAAATTATCAATCATTAATTGAGTAGCTACAGCAATATCTTTTAATTGATTTACATTTAATCGTACTTGGTTATTATAAGCTTGTTGATAAGGCCATGAAAACCTTGTTTTCGGTGTAGTAACGGGTATATTATTTAATTCATCCATTAGTTTAACACCGAGAAATAAGCAATATTATTATCATAATCAATATCAGTACATATTAACCATAACTTACCACCATTAGTATTAATAATTTGATCCGCATTAACTCCGTCAATTACATTATCATTAGCTATAATAGTAATATTATATGTAGATGCGTTTAAACTCTCATCTTTAATAATAAAACAATCATAAATATTAATGTCTTGCACTTCAGGAAGTAAAACATTTATAGAAATAGAACTAGAAACAACACCAATATAGGTTATCATTCCTTTTTTCTTTACAATAACAGTATTAGTAACGGTTATTTTTTGACCTGATAAAGTTTTTAAATCATCTCTACCAACTCCGAATTTAAGCAAAGTAAATAAATCATTTTGAATATTATTATTTATCATATTTTGCTCAGATTGGTTACTAGCTTCCGTTTGCTGAGTATCTAATAATCCTGGTTGACCTATCATAAATCCTGACCTGTTACCCTTCCTTTAATTGCCGTCATTGCTGAAGTTTTAAAAAATATAAATTCTTCTATACCCGCTATAGTACCTGTTAAAAGTGTACTATCTCCACCTCTAACCACAATACGTTGAGATATTTTTACTTTTATAATTGTTCCTACTGTTGGAACACCTGTAAGAGCATTCATTAATGTAATAGTATTATTTGTAGAATCAATAGATATAATTTTGTTATCTTGCTCTATTCCGACTTGTATCCTATCGTTTACTTTAAATTTAGTATTTACGCTATCAGATACTTTTATAGTAGTTTGAGTATTTGAATAACTTGCTACTGTTGAAGTAGGACAATTAGCTGTAGAGCCGTTTAAAGTATAATCAGCACTAAAATTATTACCTGTTATTGTTTTTGATAAGGCGGTTTTACCTATAAGGTTTAAATTACTATAAATTTCTTGACCTGTAGGTTTATCAAAATTTGTTGAAAATGCTACATATCCATAATCATTAGTTACTAAAGATAATCGTGTTGATAGTTCATAATTTGGTGTAATCATTAAGTTATATATCTCCAATCATAAATAAAGTCATTAAATCCTGTGTCACTGCTAAATAATGGTTGTTGATTATTTGTGGTGTAATCGCCTGACCAATCCGCTAAATAAATTTGATAATAACTACTGCCTGAGCGTAAAGAAGCAAAACCGAATTTACTACCATCAGGTTTATTTTTTGGAATACCATTATTGCCAGTGTTAACACTAATTGTTTCAGTGGAATTAGCTATATTAAATTTAACTAATTGATTAGAGCTATTAGCATCAAAAGCATATTTTTCATAAATAAGATTTTGATTATTTTGATCTAATATATTTCTACCAATATATACACCGCCGCTTAATGTAGGTAAATCAGTTGCAGATAATCCATTCTCCCAACCAACCCCATCTTTTGTAAATATTCTTGGATAAGAACCACTACTTTGATGTATTATTGATAATTTAGTATTATCTAAGGAAAAATTAGGTAAATCATATGAGCCAGATATTGTATACAATAATTGCATTGTATCTACATTTAATATTTGAAAACCATTGGCAAACCCATACTGATATGATATTATATTTTCGCTCTCATAACTTGCATGAGGGGCACGACTACCACTAGGTAATGATGTTAATACACCAGCATTTAAATATTTAACTTCTGTTTTGGTTGCATAATTACTAGCTTTTGTAATTCTGTATAAAGTATTATTTTCATTAAAAATGATATCACCATTGTTAAGATACGTAGCACCTTGCTTAACTGTACCGCTACTAGTATGTAATTGAAAATCTGATCCGTCAGGTTTACAACTAAAAACCTCGCCTGTACTAAAGAAAGGAGCATTATATCTTATACCTAATATTCTTTCTTGTAATACTTGTTTCTCAATTATTAATTCAGTATACATAGATTGAATAGTGTTTTTAATTGCTACTATATGAACCCAAAACTTAGTACCATCTGTAATATCAGGTGATGTAATTAATTGCCCACTCACAACATCTTGAAAATTTAATCCTTGCGCAATATTATTATAATTACCGTCTAAATAGACAGTTATTTTATAATTTTGTCCGTCTACCATATCAAAATTAATATTAAAACTATCATTTGTTAAATTAGAAAAGCTAAGATTTTGAGGAGCTATTAAACCATTATCAATAATTGCAGGATCATCAACAAAATTAAGTAAAGTTTGAAAATTCATAACAGATTTATAAATAATATTATCAGCTAACTTAGCTTTGTTTAAATCATTTTTACGTTTTAAACCTGCTAATAGTGTTTGTAAATTATCCACATAATTAGCTAGTGTTACTTTCCAAAGTCGAAAAGGTACATTATTTAATTGCCCGTTAGGGTGTATATAAGTTTCACTTACTCCTGTAATAGTAAATTGACCTATTGCTATACCTGGTACATTTACGTTAATTTTCCACCCTTTTTTAGGTTTATTAGGTCTATAAGTTTCTAGGTTAATAGTTACCATAGGCTCTGTAAATTTCTTTAAAGTAGCTTCGATATAATTAATAGTTTCTTGTGTAACAGGAAAGTTTAACTCTTCTTTTCTTATATAAGTTCCATATCTAAGCATTGATTGCTCGTAAGGGAATTGTTGTTTAAAATCTAATAAACCTTTATATGTTATAACTACTTTTTCGCCTATTAATTTACTGGGTTTATCGTATTGTCCAAACTTAATAAAACTCTCTCCATTTGGCTCTATATGTTTAATTACATATCCTTGCACTGGATATCCGACAGTACTTTCAAGGTTCTCTTCAAGCACATCGAATGAATTAAGTAATTCCCATCGGTCATTCTTGGATAATGTAGCAATCGGACTAGTTAAACCTGTTTCAGGATCTAATAAAATTATAGTTGTGTCACTTATAGAAAATTGTCTAATATATTGAATACTATTACTTGTAATTCTACAAATTAATTTACCGCCTAAATTATTTACAGTAAACCTTATATCATATTTACCTACTTTTTCACTTACATCTTGCGGCAAACTAGCGGTACTAGTATTTATAACATTAGTTAAAAATGAATCTATATATCTAGCACAATATAATATGTCGGCACTTTTTCCAATATTATATGTATCATTTCCTGTGGTTGGATATGTTTGTATTGTTAGTTGATTATTTTGACTAAGTAATAACGCTAATAGTACTAAGTAATTTCTAAGTGTAGAGCTTTCACTAGTTACACTTATAGATTTATCGCCTGTAAAATACTCAGGTTGATTTATATTTAACTGATAGTCTGCATTATATAAAGCACCGTTAACAACATGAGTTGTTAATACTCCACATGACCAATCGTTAGTAAGTTCTGTTAATCCTGTTGCCATATTACCACCTGATAGAATGTTTTTATTGTTGTTTCTGCGTTAGGTTCACTAAAAGATTGAACACCCCAAGCGTAACCAATTTGATTAAGTATTTCTGTTAATATCTCTCTTGATATTCCTTCTATCTCGGGAACTTGCATTTCAATATTTTCACCTAATAAGACAAACTTATCTATTATTGTACCGTTAGCCATTACCCCGCCTAGATCATCTCTTACAAAGTTAGAGCTAAAAATATAGGTTAGTATTGTTAAAAGATATTGAAAATTTGAATTATCATCAAATACCTTATTAGATAATTGAAGTGGATAAAATGACCAATCACGTTGAGTTATTGTTAATGAATAACTAAGTTTTAATCTATTTATACCGCTTGAACAATCTAAAACAGGGGGCGGAATTGTTTTCGTAGTAACGCAACCTAATTTTAAATTATCAAGTATTTGTGTACTATCACTTGTTAATATAGCAATATCGTCACCGTTTTCAATAGTTATATAATTTCCGTTGTCGTCTTGTGGGTCAATAAAACCAAGTGAGAATTGATACAGACTATTATTTTCAGGGTCACTACTTCCAGGTAATTGATTATGATCTATATAATTAGATATATCAATCCATTTAATAGCATTATATTTTTTAAGTAAGATAGGTTGTTTATTTATCATAATTACCTACCTAAAATAGTATTTTGTAAATCATTTTTAAACACATTAAATTCATTTTTCATAGTAGCTTGAAGCATTGGACTATTAGCGAGATCAACATTATGTAATACAGGATTAAAAACAACAGTTATATTTTTAGAGCTATTATTGTAATTATTAGAAGGTCTTGCGTTTGCTTCTCTAACTAGGTTTAATATTCCACTGTGTACTTCATTTCGTTGAGTTTCATTAAATACTGTTTCTTTTGGTTTCATTAATGCAAAAAACTCACCGCCACTTGTAGGGGTATCACCACCACCATGATATTTTAATAAAGGCATACCACGCTTAGCACGTTCTATATTTGCGTCATCAATAGTTAAACGTCTGATTTGTTCATCTATAGATAAATTAGAATTAGAGCCTAAGTTATTAGTACTGTTAGCAGTTGTAGAGCCTATATTTTGATTAGTTGGAGCGTGTACAGGTATTGGAATATTTACAAATCCACCGCCTGGAAGTGGTATCGGAATATTTACCGTACCTGTACCGCTGTTATATCCCGCTTGTGGTTGAGGATTACTAATATTATTACTACCTGTAACACCTTGTGTAGTTTGTGCTATATCATTCGTAGCTTTTTTAATCAAGTTAGATAAATCAATATCATTAATTGCAGCCTGAGCAAAATCCACCCAAGATTGAGTAGCTTGCACAAAAACGTCCTTATACAAGCCCGCAGAATTTTTATAAGCGGCGTCTAACTTAGATATAGCCTGCTTCTCAAGAATTAATATAGCGTCTAATTCTTTTTGCTTTTCTTGCTTACGTTTTTCAGCTTGACGGGCTTCTAGTTCTATTTTTTCTTTATCTTTATCAAATACAAAATTGTAAAATTCTTCTTGACCTGCGATAGCCTTGTTTAAAGCTTCTTGACGTTCTTTAGGATCAAGTATTTTTTTAGCTTGTTCTGTATAATATTGATATTGTTTTAAACCAAGTGAGGCACGTTGACGCATATACGAATCAAAATCTACAGTACCCGCATTAAATCCAGCTTCTAGGTTTTGTCTAGCTGCTGTATTTCCATTAAAGCCATTCTCAAAATCCTCGGGATTAGCTCTATAAAAATCTGCTGTACGTTGATTATTTGGATCAGCTAAAGCATTATTAAAAGCGGTTAATCTAGTTTGTTTTTGTTCTAATGTTGTTTGTCTATCTTCGTCTAATTGTCTAAGTTTATTGTTTTTATCTTGAATTATATCTATTTCTTTTTGTACGTCTTGTTCAAGTTTACGTCTTTTTTCACCGTAAAATTTATCAATAATAGATAACTCAGATTTATAATTTTTTTCGTTAGCTTCTACAATATCTTTATTAGCAGTTTTTGCGTTAGATTTCATAGCAACTAAACGATTATTTTGAGCTATTATTAATTCTCTATCATATTCAGCCTGTTGAATTTTTCCATATTTTAACTCAGCATCTAAAATAGCTTTACGCTCATTAAAAGCATTATTAGCTAGATCTATACTTTTTTGTTCAGAGTCTTCACGTGTTTCTATATATGATTTAGCTACTTTAGCGTCTAATGATATTTGTTTTGCAACTTCGCTTAAACGTATACTATCATCATTTGAGTTAACTTCGTTTTGATTAGTTTGTGCTAATTTATTAAATTGATCTTGTGTAATTTCTCCTCTAGCTAATTGATTAGTAAGGTTTATAAGTTTAGTTATTCCGCTTAAAGTATTATTTAATAATTTATTTCTATAACTATCATTTAATTTTAATTGACTAGTCATAAGTGCTTGTGTTATTTCGAGATCTTTCTCACTTGCTTTTTGTCTTATTTCGCTTAGTTTTTCTTGATGTTGTATCTCTATAATTTCTTTTTTATTAGCGTAATCCTGAGCGTTTAATTTTTCTTGGTTAAGATTATGTATAGCGTTATCATAAGCTAAATTTTCAAGCTCTATCTCTCCTTTAGATGTTTTATCAGCGGTTTGTAATTTAACCTTTGCTAGTTCATAAGTAGAATTAATAAGTTTATTATTATCTTCTATTTCTTTATCTGATTTTGTTAATCCTAATATATTTGTTGCCGTTTTGAAAAAATCAGCTAGCATATCACCCACAAAAGGCACAGCTCTTAATAGATCATTAGAAGCTTTTAAGATATCTTGCATACCTTCTTTACCTTTAGCAGCACCTTTATTAAAGTTATCCCATGCACTACCTAAACTATTTGTTATTCTTACAGTTTCATTTAATACTCTAACTATTACGCCTGAAAAATCGCCACTCATAGCCTTTGTGATATCTGTTAATATTCCAGGTACACTACTAAAAGCATTACCCACACTATTAGCTAAATTTCCGAAACTTTGTACAGTTGCATTATTAGATTGTTGTAATGCTTGACCTATACCGTTAATAAAATCTAATTTATTTTGATATAGTTTCTTTTCAGCTTCAAATTCTTTATTAATTCTAGCTTCATTTAATAAAGCAATACGTCTTCTACTAGCTTCTAAATTATCAAAATAATCTTTATCAAAATAAATTAAAGATTGTTTTTGTTTTTCAGCTTCGATTTCGGCATCAATAAAAGCTAGTTGTTTATTATAGTAATCTGAATCGGTTGTTAATTGTTGTTGGTAAGCTATTTCGTTTTGTTGTACATTATCTTGTATAAATTGTAATTTACGTTGATACAATTTATCATCATTAGCTATAAGTTGTTGTATAGACTGTTGGCTTTGTTCTACTTCGATTTTACGTCTTTCTTCAGCTATTTGTTTATAGTTTGTTATTAATTCACTCTTAGCATTTTTAGTAGTTGTAATTTCATCTTTTAATGATTTTATAACACTAATGTTATTTTCTTTTTCAGCTTTTCTTAAGAGTGCATTTAATTCTTTAAGATGTAAATTAGCTACATTAATTCTTAAATCATTGGCTTCTTTTTCTCTTATCTCATCATTTTTAATGCGGTTGTTAGTTTCTGTTTCTAATGCACTATTAGCTCTTTTTTCTTCGTTGATTTGTTCATCTAATGATTGTTTTTGTAAATCTATTTTATTTTTATTTAATTGCTTATCTATAGCAAGAATATTTTTATTAGCGGCTTGTCTTTCATTAAAAGATAGTTTTAAATCTTTAGACATTTGAGTATAAATAATCTTTTCAGAGTTAAGAGCTAACTTTATTTTCTTTGCTTTGTCTTCAATAGAAATATTTTCTAACTCGGTTTGATCCTGAGTAAATTCCTTAGCTTTTTCTAATCTATCTTGATAACCTTGTACGGTTGCTTGATATTGTACTTTAGCTATTTTTTCAGTATATTCACTAGCTTGTAATTGAGCTTTTTTATACTCTTCACCATCTTTAGTAAAGAATGTTTTTTTGAGGTTGTATAAATCCTGTAAATATTTATATTGAGCTATTAATGATTTTTGTTTTTCTTGATCTGAATGTTGTGTATCTGATTCTATTTCATTTATATTAGTTTTAGCTTGTAAAACATTAGGATCAAATTTAATATTTACATTATCAATATATTTCTTTCTAGCTGCTTCTTGTTTTCTTAAAGCCTTTTCATTTTCAGCGGTAATATAATCATTTTTTGCTTTAAGTAATGTTTTGTCTTTTTCATCATAAGAGGCATTAATACGTGAGATTATATCTCTGTATTTTTCTTCAGTAAGTTTATACTTATTACCATTTTTATCTACTAAGTCAATTTGTTGATCGTAAGCATTTTGTATTTGTTTTAATTCAGCGTCTCTATCTACTTTTGCTTTATTAATATTATAGTCGTGTTTATCTAATGTTCTTTTGAAATATTTATCTTCTAATTGTCCTATAGTTTTTGATGCGTCTTCAGATAATTGTTTACGTTCATTTATACCTCTGATAGTTACTTCTTTTATAGCTTTTTCTTTATCTTTAGCGGCTTTAATTTCTGCTAAATAATCTTTAGCATATTCCTGAGCAAAGTTTTTATTTCCTACAGGATCAAGAACAAGTGAAGCTCTAGCAAGTTCATATTTTTCTAAAGAGGTTAACCTTTTTCCTACTGCAAATCTTTCTTCTTCTAATTTAAGTAATTCCGCTACTTTTTTATTTGCTTCGTCAATAGATTTATTATAATTTTTAGAGTTTTCAATTACAGCACTTTCAGTAGATAAACTTTCAGCAGCTTGTTTAAGTAAATTTATTGCGTCTACATAATCCATAACTTTTGATATAGCTCTTGATAATGGTGTATCTACACTTTTTAACCATTCATTAAATAAATTTAATCCTACAAAAACAGCAGCGGGAATTACTAAATAACTCCAAGCGGCTATAGCAGCCGTTCTAAGTAGATATAACCCTTTTGCTAATATTTCCGCTTCTACACCTACAATTAGTAAAGCTTTCATAGCCGCCATAGCAGATAATTTAAGTGTTACAAATGCAGCGGCTAAAACACCCGCATTAAAAGTTATTACAACAAAACCCGCTACAAGAGTTTTAAACCATCCAGGAAGTAAATTAAAAGTTTGTATTAAAGTATCTACTATAGCAATAAATGGAGCGGCAAGAAATTTCGCTATATCAAATAAATTTTGTGCTGCAACTTCCCAACGTAAAGTTAAAGCTTTTAAATGTTGATCGTATGTTTTTCTTTGTTCAGCTAAAGCACCTTTTTGAGCGTTATTTTGCTTGTCATAATCTGACATTATTACGTCGATTTCTTGTTTAAAAAATTGTGCGTCATCACGAGCTAATTTAAATAAACCCTTTAATGCTCTAATATTTCCGAACAATTTACCTAAAAGGTCGTCTTGATCTGGCCCATTAGTTTTTGCTAATACATCTTGTATTACTTCCGCAAAATTACGCTCACTAAAAGCCTTACTTGATAGATCAATATTTAAACTATCGGCTAACTCTTTAGCTTCTTTAGCAGGGTCTAAGAATGTTTTAAATAATTGATTTATTGCTACTGTGGTCTCTGATATGTTCAAACCTTGTCTAGTTATTCCAACTATTGCAGCCGCAACCTGATCAAGTGATACCGCTGTTTCCCCATTTGCTTTTTTAAATGCAGGTGCTAAGGTCACAGCTTGACCTATATATCTTGATAACTCAGGTAATGTAACGACACCGTCTTGTACAGTTTTAACGAGAATATTGTTAACTCGTGCCGCCTCAGACGTCGCCAATCCGTAAGAATGGAGAATACTAATTGTAGCATGTAATTGCTCGGCTGTTTGTGCTAAACCTGCCCCTGCACCTTGATTAGCGGCTTCTAGTAATTCTAGTGCTTGCTTTCCTTCATAGCCACTTGAATATATCTCACGTAAACCATCGGATAAATCGTTTAGATTTGCTAATCCTTCTTTATTTGCCAGGTCATATACTGCTTGCTTAGTTTGTTTAAATTGTTCCTCAGTTTCTAAGCCAATACTATTCATGTTTCTAAAATTAACCTCAACCTGACGCCCCCACTCGATAAATGGTGAATCAATAAGTTGATTAATTACTTTACCTAAAGCGTTAAAAGCTGTTTGAACTTCCCATATAACATTCTGAAAACCTTGATAAACGTTTGTTTGTTCTCTTACAACGGTTGAGTTACGTATAATATTATTTGTTACGTTATTAATAACAACATTTTCAGCGTTTAAAGCTTGTACAGCTCCCTCTATTACTACTTTTTCAGTTTTGATAGCTGTTTCGAGCGTGTGTAATGCTCCGATGTTACCCTGTATAGCGGTTTTATTAGAATTTAAATTACTAATATTACCTTGTATAGAAGTATCTAAAGTATGAAGTGCTTTTATATCACCATTTATAGCGGTTGTTTGTGAGTTATAAGCGGCTATATTTCCTTTGATAGCTGTGTTATTACTATTGATAAAAGAGTTTTCAGTTTGTAAAGCTTGTATATTACCCTTAATAGCTGTTGTATTACTGTTAATACTAGCTATCTGACCTTTTATATTAGTTTCTAAGGTGTGAATAGCTTCTGTAGTATTTGTAATAGTTTTTTGATATGTTTTAGTGCTATTATCTTGTTTCTCTATATTAGTAGCATTATCGTTAAAAGTTTTACTTAGATTTTTATTATTGTTTTCAATCTTACCAATACTAACGCCTAAAGCGTCCATGTCTTTAGTCATTGACTTAGTAGTAGCATTAAAACCATTTATAGACTTTGCTAGATCATCAAAACTTGTAATAGTTTGCTTAATCTTTTTTAAAGCGTCTGCGTTATCGAGTAGTATTTTTAATAGAATATCATTTAAAGCCATTAGTCACCCATTAGAAAAAAATATAAATGCTCTTTTCGACCGTATCTAAAGAGCATTAAGAAAGTTACTTAGTTTTTTTAGTTTTAGCGTCTTCGGTTGTATTTACAATTTCAGATAATTTTTCATCTTTACTTATAATAGTTGTTGAAGGCGGCGGATCATTTTTAACTAGTTCTGATTTTTCTTTTTTATCATCTTCTTTTTTAGGTGCTGATTTTGAATAAATAAGGGCAATACCTATATTACTATTTTCATTTGTAATAACTTTATTGTCCATATCTGAACTTTCTTTTAATTTTTCCATTTGTGGTTGATAAAGACCTTTTAAATTATCGAAAGAATTAATCATATTTACAGATGTTTCAAAACTATCAGGATAATCAAAACCTTCAGCCCTATTTTTTCTAAACATAATTACATTTACTTTATCTTTGTCTAATTTATCTTTAGTACTTGTAATATATTTAAAATCTTTATCTTTTAATATAGTACTAGTTCCATGATCGCTTAAGCCTAGTGATAATAAAATTTGTTTTGGTTGATATTTCTCTATCATTCTATACCTCTTAATCGTTTAAATTGTAGAAGGTTCACACCTTCATATTGTATATTTCCGTCTTTATCAAGACCGTCTTTTTTTATACGAAAATATTTTTTTTCTATTACTGATCTTGATAAATCAATAGCCGCTTGTGTTTTTTCGTCTTTTAATTTAGTACTTGATTTTTCTTTAGATTTAGAATCTATATCAAATAGCGTACGTGTAAACCATTCTGTAGCATTTTCTATAAATTTATCTTGTTGAATAACTAACCATTTTTCTATTAATGTAGCTATAGTTTGTTTTTCAATCCAAAATTGTGAAAAGTAATTATGTCTTAAAAGTGTTTCAATATCATTTAAAGTTTTACGGTCAAATATATCAAAATCACTTTTGTTAAAATCATTTAAAACTATCTCATAATATTCTTTAACCCTGTTAGTGTAGAGTTCAATATAGGGGAAACTAGCGTATAAACGTACTTCACCCCTCTGTTTATTAAAAAATTTCTTGATGTCTCATTTTGTGTTTGAAGTATTATATTAAATAACATTTCTAATAAAATGCTTATACTTGTATTTTCTAAGATCTCTTTAGTAATATGTTTGTTAGTAGCACAATCTAAAATATCAATTAAATCATTAAAAAATCCTTTGTTATTATTGTTTGTTATTTCTGATTTTAAAAGAGATTTAACTTTATTAACTACCTCAAAAGTTTTTTCTATACTTTCTTTGGATTTAGTTTCTAAGCTATCAGCTAAAGATTGAACTCTATCATAATCTAAATCAGGATTAGCTTCTTTGTACTCTTCTTGAGCTTCTTTACCCGCTTGATTCCAAGTACTAGCAATAGATTTATAATTCTTTTCTTCAAATGTTTCAGTTTTTTGATTAAGAAAAAATTCTTTGATTTGATCTACGCTAACATTAAATTCATCGGCTAATCTATCAGCAAAATCACTTATTTTTATTAGAGTAGCTTTGTTACCGTTAAGATAAATTGTTTTTAAATCGTCTGGCTCTAAATAACCATTTTCATACTTTGTCATTTAATATATATTCCTTTATTTATAATAAAAATATAAGACAGTAAAAGGTTACTGCCCTATATGGTTTAAACATGTTTGATTTTGGAAGAAAAATTTAAGCGGCTTTTAACTCGTTATAGCTTGATAGGCTATAAGTATTAGTAGCAATATCGAAATTAGCTTTACCACGTAATTGAAAACCGTAAGTAGTAGCGGCATCGTTAGCGTTAGTTACACCACTAAAACCACTAATAACCATATCTTGAGCATGCTCAACAACTGGTTTTCTATTTGATCTGTTATATTTAACAATTCTAAATTGTCTATCAGGCATATCTGAACAAGCTTCAACAAACAATCTAATTTCTTTAACTTTTCTAACAGCGGCACCGTCAGCAGGTAATTGAAATATAGGTGTTTTTAATCTTATTACTTTTAAAACTGTGTCAATAGATAAAATATCTGCGAATTCTTCTTCAGTTCCATAAGTTGCATCACCTGTAACTATTCCAACTGTATCACCTGGGTTAAGTCCAGTTACAGCGGTTAAACCTACTTCATAGAATCCGTTATCATTAGGTAATACTACATCACCGTCAACAGTTGTGCTTACAGGTGTTGTAGGTAATATAACTACTTGTTTAGCATAACCAAGAGCCATTCTTTTACCTTCTTGAGTAGCAGCCATAATAGAAACATCAACAGTTAAATCAATAGATGTTTGTTTAACATCTTGTGTTTTAGCAACCATACCAGTTTGTAAATTTGCATACTCAGCAGCGAAAACAAAGTTAATTGCTGTTTCTGACATTCCAACGGGTCTCCATCCTAGAGTACCATTATAGGTAATATTTACATTGTCTCTAGGTGCATACTCTAAAACAGTACCCCCGACACCTATATTTATACCTAAATTGCCTAGTTGTTCGGCTAGTGGATTACATGAATAACTTACTAAAGTTGTATCAGCCATGTGTTTAACCTCCTATGGTTAAATAAACCCTCTTATTAGAAGGTTAAAATAAATTTATTGTGTGAATTTAAAAACGTGGTGCTTTTAGTTCAGGGGTATTAATTTCAAAAATTATTGTAGTGATAAAAGTCCAGTTACCACCATCATTAAAACTTGCTAAAGGCTCTATCTTAAGTAATTTTAAATCACTAATTTGAATAGGAATATTATTTACTGTTTGATATAAATTACTTTCGCATAATAATGTAGCTGTAATATCCCTACATATAAAAAAAGATTGCTCCTTAGCGTCTCTTTCTCCGTATTCTTGATGTGATGATTGATAAGCTACATCAACTAAAATAACAGGCTTAACATAGTTTAAAATATTGTTTCTTTGATAAGTAGCTTCATTCTCAAAATAAACAGCTAAGGCAGGGTAAGACGCAATAGTGTTTTCTAATAAACTAGATTTATAAATATTAAAAATTGTTTGTCCTGTTTGTTCAGACAATTCATAGTTTTTGAATATCTCTTGAAAATATACGTCATTGTATAAAATCTGAGCCATTGCATCTCTAATTAAATATTCATAATCTCGGTTAGGATTTTGTGGCATTAATTAGCTCCATTTGAATATTGTTAGCTATTAATTGTTGGGCACGCTCTGAAAGCCATATTCCGTTACGTTCAGGAAATTTATACTGAGTTTTACCGAATATATTTACTGTTAATCCTTTTGTATGTGTAAAAGCCCCAGGGTGTCTACTTGTTACCGCTAAACCTGATTGTTGAGACTGTACAGAACTCATAGGAGCGACATAAAAAGAATCAATAAAATTCTGTGTGTCTAATGGATTTTGAGAGTTACGAGGTCTATTTTTAAAAGCTTTAGAATTTTTATATCTTTCACTTAGAATCTTAAATTTAGTACCATCATTAGAAGGAACTATATTGCTTTGACTTTTAATATTTTCTCGTATTGAGCCTAATATTATCATTCTAGCGTTTTTTTCTAATAACTTAGGTGAATCGTTTAGTTTAGCTAATACTTTATTAAATATAGCTCTAACGTTTTGATCCTCAATAGTTATAGATACATTAATCATTCAAAAAACCTTCTATCTCTATAACCGCAATCATCTAATTCATAACTAAAATACTTACTATTATAATAATCAGAGTTTTTAACAGTGGTTACTACTCTAGCGGGTGTATTTAAACCATTTTGAGGAGCTAAAGAAGAATCATAGAAACGTCCATTTTCTAAATCGTCTAGTATTTCTTTAGCGAATTGCTTATATTGTTTATAGAATGGGTAAGTATCTTGTTTATATGCTGTGTCTGAAAAATCTACCATAATTAAATTTTTAGCAGCCATATAACTAATAGCTGTACATAACTTTTCATTTAAAATATAAAATTCCGAATTAGTAACACTTGTTTTAATTGGATTATTTACAATGTTAACATTAGAGGATTTTATTTTATTTTGAAAGAAATAAACAGTTAGTTGTGTTTCACTATCTACAGATTTAATAATAGCTACTTCATTAGAATCATAGATATATATATGTTGTTCAGGTCTTACCTTTTGTGTTTTAAACAAAGTATCAACACCTGTAATTATTTGTGGATTTTTAGCGTCGTTTTGTTCTTTAGTATTTGCAGTAATAGAAATTAAACCAGTAGGTAAAACATTAGGTATAGGCGGACAAATATACTTATCTTCTATTTTTCCATAAGCCCATGCTTCTGCTTGATTAATATAACGTTGAACATAATCATCGTTAAATGATCCGTTTTCAATCAATTTACAAAGTGATTTAACTTCCATTACTGAGCAAAACATAATTAAGCGTTATCCTTAACGTCTAAATCGGTTTTAATTTCAGACGCTACATTTTTATTACTTTTTTTATCTGATTTAATTTTCTCAGATTCTAAGTTTTTAGCGTTTGCTTCTGATAATAAAACTTCTAGCTCTTTAACTTTTTCTTGAAGCATAATATTCTCATCTTTAATATTATTTACTTCAATTAAACTTAAACCTGTTTCATTGATTAAATTTTCGCTATCTTTATCTTTAGTATCAATAGCTATTTTTAAATCATTAACATATAAGTTATAGTCTGACTCATTAACTTGTATTTCTTTAGGGCCTACAGTTCTAACAAGTTGACCATCTTCTTTTTTACTTATTTTTTGACCTTCTAAAAGATAAACAGTTCTCATTTTTTCTTTTTTTAGTTCTTGATTATTTTCCATTTTTTAAACCTTCCTTATGTAGAAATAACATTAGAGAATAAATAACCTGCGGCACTCATGATAACTCTTAAATCATAAGCAGTATTTGCACGATACCAGTTACCTGTTTCTTCAGGGTCTTTCTTAAATACTCTCATTTGTACGGTTTCTTGTCCGCCTCTTGTAAAGTTCTTAGCAAGTGAAACGTTAGCTGTAGAGTTTTGACCTGGTTCAATATAACAAACTAAGAAATAATTACCCCATAAATCTACAAAGTTATCCACTTGACCTTCTTTAGCAGCGTTGTATTGTTCATCACCTACAAGAACCTGATTAATAGCTAAATTATCATAATTAAGTAAGTTTTGAAATGCTTGTGTAGTGAATTTAGCATCAGCGGTTGTTTTAAGTCTAGCTAGAAACTCTTGTCTATTTCTTAATTTAGCCCATATAGCACTACCCATAATAATTGTATTTGCTCTTTTACCTGATTTATTTTTAACAGTTTGTGCAGCGTCTCCAATTTGCTCAAATATACTTGTATTTGATGGATCATCGAACTGAGTTCCTGAGCCTAACGCCTCTGTACTACCCGCAAAAGTACTAGTATTAAAAAGCATATCAGCCGCTTTTTTCTCTTTTTGAATCCAAAGTCTATCAACAACACCACTAGCAGCATTATTAATTAATTGTGGTCTAATAGTAGGATAAGCCATTGTTAATTCTTTATCAGAAAGAAACTCTTTAAGTGCATAATCTTCAACATTAAAATTACCTGTAATACTAACGTTTGATTTAACAATATTAGCTATACCGTGAGGCCCTAACTTTGAATCTTCAATTCTAAGGTGTGAATTATCCCATTTTGTATAAGTACCTGTATCACTTACAGTAGGAACAGGTTTAAATATTTTATCTACAATAAAAGTTTCATGGTCTAAAACACGCTTTAGCTGTATCTGTGTAATAGGAACATTAACATTTATATTTGCAAAATTTGCCATTTGTCTATATCTCCTTTATGTTATTAAACTGTAGCTTGTAGCATTAATTCAACTTCTACAAAATCAAGTGCTACGCCTGATTCTGTAAACTTGCCAATAACGGTTGCTGTTGCTGTTACCGCTTGTGCAAGAGTAGCCGCCTTAACTCTACCTAGTGCAAACTCTGTAGCGTCTAATATTGCATATAAATCTTTTGTACCTACTTGACCTGTTGCTATTTGTAGTTTTACTCTAGCTCCTGGTGTAGACATAACATCTACGCCTTGACCTAAATAAACAGCGTCAGTCATTGTTACACCTGAAATTTTAGATGTTTGTGCTAATGGTGCTATAACTGTTTTATGTTCATTTATTGCTGTACCTTCCATTACTGGGATCTCAGCTTTTAAAGTAGCCGAACCTGAACTATAAGAGATTGGTCTTTCTGTTCCTCTTGTAACTGCCATTGTTTTATTTCCTCCTAGAAAATAGACATAAAAAAACTAGCCTATTAAGCTAGTTAGAAATGAATGATATTTTTATAATTTCATTAAAGCGTCATACGCTCCAACCGCTGTTAAACACTCGGTTAAACCTTCAGTAGTTGAAATATCTATATTGTTTTCTTTTGCGTATTTTTCAGCCTGTAATTGATACATAACGCTTTTAGGGTCTGCATCTACTGAATACTTTTCTTTTTGTTGTTTGGTTAAACCTTCATTATCAGGTGCTAACTCATCTGTAAGATAAGCTTTATTTTCAATTAATATATTATTCATAAAGTCTTTTACAGCATCAGTTACGCTAAATTCTTGAATAGTATCACCTACTGAAAATTTAAGTTTAACAGGTGTTTCTATATCAGCTTTTCTAAATTCTTTCATTTTAGCTAATGCAAATGATTCTTTTCCAGGTGATAATTTTGCACTTCTAATTAAATTAGAAATAAAGTCTTTGTCCTCAGCTTCATTTTTATCTAAAGCTAATTGATCTAATCTAAATTTTAATGCTTTTTGTTCATCTTCTTGTTCTTTTAACTTAGCATTTAAAGCATCTTCTTTTTGTTTAAATCTTGCTTCAATTTCAGCCTCTTTGGATTTTGCAAATTCTAGCTTATATTGTTCAACTTCAGCATTAAGACGTTTATTTTCATCTATAATGTTTGCAGTATTTATAGGCTCTTGTTTTGGTTCAACTTGAACAGTATTTTTACTCATAGTTTCGTCTGACTCCTCTTTCATTTTATCCATATATTCTTTTTGTGCCGCTTCACTTAAAGCGGAAAATTTAGCAAAAGACATAATAGACATACCCATCTCAGAGTACTTCATCATTGCCTTTTTATATTCCTCTTCTGTCATTGTGTTGATCTCCTCTGAGATTACATAAATTAATTTCTTTCCATGTTCAAAATCGTCTATATGCAAAGATTCAAAATTTTCTATAGAGCTTTTTTCTAATCCGTACATGTAAGGTTTAAATACTTCAAATAATGCGGGTATCTCACCAACGGGAAGTAATGCAACCGCTGAGAATAAAGCCTTATATGATTTGTTTGCATTATCTGCTTTTATATTTCTGTAATATTCGGCTGAGTGTGTAATTAATAATTTATCTTGAATCATTTTTTTAACAGGTTCTAAAACATTAACGTAATCACCTATTAATTTATTAGCTACAAGTCTTAAGTTTGCTACTTTACCTAATATAAACGGAAATTTTTTAAATATGTCATAGCGTTTATCTCTATCAGCCTTAGTATCTTCATGAGTTATTTTAATGTCAGGCATATAACCAAGTTCGTTATAAGCTTTTACAGCGTCTTGTAAGTCTTCTAATGTAGTAACTTTACCGTTAAAAGTACCAGTACTAAATATTTCTACGTTTGGAAAATCAATTACTAAATCAGACATTATTTAAACCTAATTTTCATATATATTACAAGCGGCTAGCATTGTCATAACTTTTTGTTGTTTTTCAGGCTCTAAATTATCTAATGGTAATTTTTCTAATATGTTTTGATGTACCGCTATAGTACTACCATCTTCATCTTCAATATAACTAAAGTCATTATCATTAATACCTAAATCTTTCATCATATTGTAAAATGGTAAATCACAAGTTTTTATATTCATTTATATTTTCACCTATTTATTTTTATTTACAAAAGCAATAGTTTCGTCACTTGAAATATCATCATTAGGATTTGCTATAATTTCAGGCTCAGGAATATCATCAATTTTTCTTACATACTCACGGACGTTTTTATCTGTCGCATTTATAAAATTAGCATTTGCAAGACTAACCAATCTATCTACTAGACTATCTTTACTTTCTTCTTCTACTTCTCCAAATTTAGCAGTAGGGTATAAGTCACTTGTGTATATGTTAGGATCAAAGTTATAACGTGCCATTGGCTTTATAATTTGTTCTTTAACAATATCCTCTAAGTGCTTAATTAAGTACATAATATTTACTTTAGTAACTTGTGATGATACTTTTGATCTTGCGTAACTTCCACCCTCTGAATTATTAGCTTCTGATGAATTACCAAGAATACATTTTGATATTTCTTCGTTTAGAAATTTAAGTATATCTAAATCATTAGAAGTATTACTATTTGAAAATCTATCTAATAACTCAGCTTTTAAAGGGTCTGGAAGTGTACCGCCTGTACTATGTTCTATATCCTGTAAAAATTTATTAGCTGCTTTAATTAAAGCATTATCAGGGGTAGAAGGCATAGAAATAACTACAGTAGGTCTAGTCTCTTTGTCTGAACGTTTAAGTTTACCTTTCAATAATTCACGTTTAGCAAAACATAAAAAATAAAGTGTCTCCGCTAATCCGCAACCGTAAGGATTACTATATTTTTTCTTCCAAGTAGAATAACAAAACTTACTAACGGGTAAAGGTTGGCTTGGATTCCATAAATTACTTATACTTAATATATTTCCAAAGCTATCGCAATCAAATTGATATAAGCCTTGTTTCTTATTTTTTAAAGCATCAATAATTAATTTATTTTCAAATCTTAAATCATCTGAATATTTCCATTTAAATTCAGATAAACCGTATCCGTAAATATCACCTACTAATTGTCTTAGTTCGTCCTCAATAGTACCTTGCATACTATCAAAAACATAATTAAAAAAGTCGGCTAATTCGTCCGCTAATTCTTGTTTTTCAGGACATTTGGTAGATACATGTATACTAAGTACTAATTGAACTACTGAGCCTAGTAAAAGCTCTCTACATGCTATAACCTGAGCGTCTTTTTCGACATACTTTTCAATTTTAGCGATACCCTTATCATTAAGGATTTTATTTCTACCGAATCCATAATAATCATCTTCACCTAAATCAAGTATTTGAGTAGTATTAATTGTATTTACAGATTGACCTACTTCAATAGTTGGATCTTTCTTAATTACTCTTTCTATCTCTTTTAATTTATCTTGGTTAAATAAAGGATTAACCAAAGTTGTATTAAATAGACCTGTTGAGTAACTTAAATTACTCATTAATCAAATTCACTATCATAATTTTTTCTATCTCCGTAAGTTTCTATTACTTCTACGTTAGGTGGCGGGCTTGATTCTAAACTATAAAGTACGTAACGTAATGCGTCTAACGCATGGTCATTAGCTTTAATAGGCTTATCAACGCCTTTTTTACCTGCTTTTTCATCCCATATATAAGATGAAAATTCTTTTAAGGTATGTTTACAAGTTGTATGTATAAATAATCTATTGTTATCAATAATAGATGATGTTTTTCTTATTCCATCAATAACAGAGTTTTCCGCATCAGTTGTATAAATACCTTGCTCTTTTAACTCAGTTTTAAAACTTGATGCACTAGGATCAAGGAAAAACTTAGTAATTTTATAACCCTTAACAAATTCTTTTAATTTAGTAGCATAATAAGAATCAGTCTTTTGTCCTTCTTTTCTACCTTCGTGATAAAACTCTTTAATCAAGTAATACTTATTATTTAGCTTACCAAAAAGTAAGAATACACACGGGTTATTAGTGCCGTAATCCATACCCACATAATAACTATCAAAAGTACTAGGTATAGAATCTAGTTTATGTATATCATCTTTAAATACATCATAAATAACGCCCGCAGCCATAACCCACAAGCCAAGAATAAATCTTTTATACCAAAGTCCTGTAAATGCTTTTTTCATAGCTTCGACATAACTAGGATCTAAATTCGGGTTATCATCCATAGTAAAGGAAAATATTTTTAAATCTAATTTAGTATTATTTAAATAATTTTCTTTTAACCAATGATAAGGACTATCGGGGTTAGTAGTTCCAAATAATTGAGAGCCTAACACCCTTAAACGAGTAATTAACATTTGAAAAAAACTTTCAGGGTATAAGGTAATCTCATCGCAATAAGCACCCGCATAAGTACCACCCCTTATTTTATCTTGTGCCCTTTCATCATTAGCTCCAACAAGATCAATTACGCGACCATAAACAATTATTTCGCCATCACCTTTTTTCTTATAGTTATCAGTGCCAACTATAGCCTGTAAATCATCTAGTACGTTTCTTTTTAATGTACGTTCTGTTTTACCTACCATTAAAAGACGACCTCTTGGGGCTGTCTTTATGTATGAAATCCATCTAACTATAGAGGTTATAGTTTTACCGCTTGATACTGAGCCTTCCCAGATATTATAACGAGCTGTACTTAAACTTAATGATAATAATGCTTTTCTTGAAAACTCACCAAATTGAAACTTAGCATTAATTATATTATCTTCGGTACTAAGCATTATCTTCTTTATTCATTTTTTCAGTACTTCGATTAATAGCATCGACTAAATTATCTATAGAGCCATTATCAAGAGGTTTTTTAGCTTCTTCTTTAACTTCGTCTCCATAACCTAATTCTTTACCTTGTTTACGTAAATAAAATTGAATTGATTTAGTACAAGGAACAGTTTTATATACAATAGGCTTGCCTCTAAAATCATAGTCTTGGATAACTACACCGTCCATAAGTTCAACTAACTTACTTTGTGCCCCGTCAACACCGTTTGCTATTGCATCTTTTAAAGCTTCTCTTAATGTTTTACTTCTATTTAATCTACGATCTAAAGCACGTCTAGTTATATTTAATTCATTAGCTATATTTAATTTAATTCCACGATGTTTAAAAAACGCTTTTACAAATTCTCTATGAGTAGGTACTTTATGATGAGCTTTTATTTTTTCTTCTGTGCCATCTTTTTTAGATTCTTTCTCAACTTGCTTATATTCGTTTAAATTTTCCTCTTCGAGATCATCTTCGGGATAGTCTAAATCAATATCTTCATCACTAACGTTAAAAATTAAAGAACCTGTGTTATCTTCGTTTCTACCATAATAAGCATCTATAGCCATGTGTACGGGTGCTAGTTTTAACTTTTCATCTTGTTCTATTAGATCAGGCTCGTTATCTTTATCTTTTTTACTCTTAGGTCTAGCCATTTTATTTATCCATTAAAAAAAAGACCCGTTATAGGTCTTGATTTATTATTTAATTTTGTTTGGAGTAAGCTAAAAGGTAAATAAAAGCTTACTCCTGATGTAAAAACTTTGTATACATTTTAATATAACATAAGTATTTAATTCATTTTTGATTCATTTTATAACTTATAACTAAGATATAGTCTTAAATAGCTGAAAATAAATTTCATTGTTTTTTGTTACAATAGTTTACTTTAATTCTAAAACTTTTTAAAATTGCTTTAATAATAATTCGCCTGCTTTAATAAAATCTAAGTATTGAGTATAAGAAATATTCTCTATTAAAGCATTTAAAGCTGTTTCTTTATTACGCCTTGATGTTTGTCTCTTAGCTGAAATTTGACTGTTTTTTAATCTTGATGCAGCTAATTGAATAGTATTATTTTTAGATGGTCTTTCAGGAAAAAACCACACAGCTAAAACGCTATAATATTGAATATCTAAAGTATTTAATGCTCTATTTAACACATCAAATTCTATAACTAATCTAGTAAATTTTTCTTTATTCTCAACTCTTGATAGTAAAAAACTAGGTATTTCTTGATTTACATTACAAATATTTAGTTGATAAGCTTTTAATTTAGATATTTTCTTTGCTTTTAAGCCGTCTGTAACTCTATTTAAATCAATAACAAAGTTTTCACGCCTTCTAAAAGCCGATTTACCTAGTTCATGAATGCTTTTATCTTTTCCAAAATAATCATTTAATGCTCTTTGAATAACTAAATCATATTTATTACTAATATCTATAATCTCTTTAGTTTCTCTTACTCCTATGGCTAAATTATTTTTAGTAATTATAAAATTTTTAGCCATCATAACACCGTCAACATAGGTTGCGAGTGCAAAAGGTTTTGACGCATCGTTATCATAAAAATATACCTGACAATATTCATTTGATTTAATGATATCTAAATTATCCGAATTAATATTTTTTAAAACCTTAAGAAATTTATCATCGTTAGAGAATATTGGAGAATCTATATAGAGTTTTTTTATTGTTTCATAGTTCATATATAGATTATTCCTTTGTTTCTGTTAATTCAATGTATTCAATGTTTTCATTAATTAATTTTAGAATTATTTCAGCATCTTTACTTAAGCATGATACATAAACATAATTTTTTGTATCGTCCCAATCATTAAAACTATAAGATAAGTAATTACTATTAGAATATTTATATTTTTCAAAATCATTTATTTTTATAGAAAAAACATTTTCATCTTTTAATTCTTCTTTATATTTATTTATTTGATTTTCAGTAGGTTGAATATTAAAAGTAGTTATTCTATTATCTGTATATAAAACCTCTTGTTTTGCACCGTAACCATAACTAACAGAAACAAAGCCAGGGCGTACACGCATATTAGTTTTATAAGGGAATTTATTATTAATATCATAGTCTAAACCTGCTAAAGAAACAGCGTCACAAAGATATTTACAAGGGTGATAATCTACGCTTATAGAATTATACATTGCCCCAAATATAGGATTATTTTCGTCCCAATTAGTTTTATATTTTTCTTCTAAAATCTGAGTAAATGCTTTTTCAAATTTTTCTTTATCTTGTGTAGTAGTTTTTACGTTCTCACTCAACATACTTGCCATAACAGAAGTTATAAAACCTGTATGACTATTATCACCATTATCAAACTTAGCTGTAGTTTCTAAAAATTGACTCCACCACTTAACTGCTGTTTCTATTTCTTTTTGCATTATAATTTTTACCTTTTACTTTTTATTTTCGTCAATATACTGACTTCTTAACTCTACTTTATGTTTTCCATCTTTAACTATTATATTTTGAAATAAAAACATAGTCAAACCTTTTTGTTTATTATCTTTCATTAGCTTATAAATTGATAAGTTAGCGTTTACATGTTCTGAATTAATTTCTATGTTTCTAAGTTTACGATAAGACTCTGTGAATCTTTCTTTAGTAATGTTTAATTGCTCTAATATCCAATCTTGAATTAATTGAATACGTCTTATCTCTATTTGAGAAGCAAGCTTGTTTTTATCTTCTTCATTCATATTATTAAATCTCTTATAATTTCTATTAGTTTATAAATACCAAATAAGGATAAAATAACTAATAAAATAAACCCTTTTGTAATATTAAAATCAAACATTTTATAAACCTAACTATTTAAAATAAAAAATATAATTAACCCTAAAAATAATATAAAAAGACTTCCATAACTTAATTTTATAATTAAACTACTATAATCTTTTAATTCACTATTTTTAATATCAATAAGACTGAATAATGTTTTCTCATTATCTTGTAAACTTTCGATAATTTCCACATAAGTTCCACACTCCGCATGTAAAACATCCACAGCCTGAGTTAATTGTGTATTTCTTTCTTCTAAAGTATCTAAATCAAATTCTAATTGTTTAATAGTATTTTCTTGCTCAGTAAATTTATAATTAAGATCAAATTTACCTTTAAAATATAAACTACAAGTATCAGGCTCACTTCTATGCTCTAAAACAATATACTTAGTTAATTCTTTTATAATCTCGTTAGTAATCTCTTGATAAGTAGCTCTAATAAGTAAATCTTTATCACCTCTAAAATAATATAATTCACTCTCGGTTATTTCTTTTTTAATTTCTATATAATCACCTTGATTCATTTCTTTAACTCCACGGGTTAGATAATTTAGCTATTTGATTTAATATATCCTCATAGTTTTTTAATTGTGCTTGTAGACCTTTTATTTTAGATTCTTGCCTAGTTATTACAGATATTAAATTCTCAACTTTTACATCAATAGTCTCAGTAGCTATTTCAATCTTTTCATTATTTAAATAACATTCATTTATAAGTAATACTAAATCGCTATCAGTAAATAAAACGCTATATAATACTTTTACAGCATTTGTGGAAACACCTTGAATTATACCTTCTGCGTTAATATTTAATTTATAACTTGCCGCAATTATATCAGTTTTTAAATATACTTTTTGCGATACTTGAAATTTAGGTATTTTTGACATTTTTTAATCCGTTTCGTGGCAACCATTCGTTATTAATCCAGTCTAAACGATAATCTTTATCTGTTGCAAGTTTTAATTGATGTTTTAAATCGTCTATTTCATCGTTTAAATCAGCTATGATTAATAAAAGTTGCTCTTTAGTTTCTGTTATTGGATTATCACATATTTCAAACTCTTCAAACATATATTATTTACCTTTTAACTTTCCACAATTACCATTAACTTTTAATTTCATATCTTGAATATCATTATCTATATAGCATCTAACATCGTTGCAATACTCATTTACTAAATATTCACAACCTTGGACCATAATTGTTTTTGTAGTAGTTCTAAAAGCGTAATCTTTATTTCTTGGCATAAAACCTGCAACTATAACCGCACTTGTAACAACTCCTGTTAATGATAAGATAAGAATAATTTCAGAGCCGTATTTATTTAAAAATTTAATCATTTAATTTCTCTCTAAGTTCTTTCAAATATCTTATATGTTCATCTAAAGATTCTATAAATAGCTTTTTATTTCCAGTGATATTATAATTAGAGTTTATAGCTATTATGTTAGATAATTTAGAATCTATTTCATTTTTACTAAAATCAAACTCAATTAATTTAAAAAACTCAGGTGAATTTTCTATAGTTTCTTTAGTAAATAAAATTGATTGCATACCTTTTACATTTGGAGCTATTCGTTTTAAAATTGAATAACCGTTTTGTTTTTCATCAAAAGTTAGTATATCTTGATAAGATAAATCTTTAATCAAATCAGTAAGTACTTTATATTTTTTACTCATTCATAAACTCCTTAGCAATCTTACTAAACTTACCTAAACCTTTACCTATAGCTTCAAACTTACTTTCTATAGCCATAAAATTACTCTCGGTATAAACTAACCAAGCGAATATAAAATAATTTAAATTATGACTATAAATAGCTAATATAGTTAATATTAAAGCTATAAATCTAAGAAAATACGCTATTTTTAAAGTCATATCTTTTTACCTCTCAAATAATAAACACTAACAATTACAATTAAAAAACATAATATCGAAGCCAGTAATTTAACTGGGATATAAACATCAATCATTTTTATCTACCTTTGCTATAATCAATATTTAATCCCATAGTACCGTCCCTACTATCATGTTCTGTTATTAATCCTAAAGCTACTTTATCCGCATAAGTTAACTTAGCTAAAGCCTTAGCCTTTTTAGAAGATGTATTATCAATAGTAATTATTATTTTATCCTCGGTTTCTGTAATACTTAAATTATCTGTCTCTATCTTTTTTACAGGCTCAATACCTCTTCTTAATTTTTCAGTGTCATAGTATTCAACTATAAATTTACTCATCATTTTTATTCCTTTTAAAACTATTAATAATCATTTGTTGTTTTACTTTATCTTGACTATAACTTGAACCCACTTGATTAATATTTAATTTAATTCCTTGTATAGCTTGTTGAATCTGCTTATCTAACCACTTAATATTCTTAACAATTTCACCTATATCATGTTTAAAACTTTGTGCATTAAATTTTAAAGTAAATAAAACAGGCTTAAGATTATTCTTTTTATTTTTGTAATAGCTTTTTATATGATGCCTACGATTACTTATTTTTTTACTCACAGCAATTACACCCACAATCACAATCTTTAATAACTAAGTTTTTAAGTTTTTCTTGTTCTAATTTATCTTCTAAATCAATACGTTTTATCTCTTGATAATACTTTTCTTTATTCTCTGGAAGTAATATACCTTCTATCTCAAAGTAATCATTAAAAGCACCTGAAACAAATATAAAATTAGTTTCAGTTAAAAACAAACTATCAAATTTATCTTTTAAGGACTTATAAGCATTTTTACCAATTTTATTTAAACCTACTATACGTTTTTCAGCATCAGTTACAATGTATCTAAATTTATGTGTACTTTCCATATTTAAAACCCGTAATCTTCAGGTTTACTTATTGAGGCAGGCTTCATAATAGATACAGTAATAACTTTTTCTTCTAACTTAGCATAAAACTCTTTACTCTCTCTTACAGATTCTTTGTATTTTTCTACATTCTCAGATAATAAAATACCTTCTATTTGATAATACTCACTTTGATTATAAATAATCTTTTTAAAACAAGTTTCAGTAACGTGCATATAATCTAATCTATCTTTTAAATCTAAGTACATAACTTCTTTTAGTTTCTCACTACCTATTATTTTTTCTAACTCAAAGTTATCACTTATTTTACTTCTAAAAATAAATTCTGTTTTCATTATTTAACCTGTTTTGATTCTAAAATAATAACTCTTTGTTTCAACTCTTTTATTTCTAAACTATGCCAAGAAGTTAAAGCAAAAACACAACATATTGAAAATATAAAACAATCTAAAGCATTAACTTGACTTTTATACTTTGTAAAAATATTAACTAAGGAATAAATTACAAATACTATGCTAATTACAAATAAAGTTTCTAACATAAAAACCTCAATAAAATAAAATCTATTATAGCATAAGTATATACTTTTAATATATAATGTATATATTCTATTAAGAGGTAATCAATGGATAAATTTAAAATAGGCGATACTGTTAAAGTTGTTTATACAGAACCTGGCTATATAAATTCTTATTTAGGTTTAACAGGTGAAATTATAGAAATGAATGATAGTAGTATTTTACTAAGTTTTAGAAATGATGAAAAATGGTTTTTACCTAATGAATTGGAGTTAATCAATGAGTAAAGATAAATACGCAATTCTTTTAAAAATTCCTATAGAGCTATATCAAAAGATTAAAGATAAAGCAGATATAGAAAGTCGAACGGTAACAGCTCAGATACTTGAAACTATGAGAGATTCTTTAGAGGAGAACAAAACTAATGTATGAATTTAAAGTAAATGATACAGTTAAAATAGTTAATACAAGAAAAGGTTATATAAATGTTTATTTAGGGTTAACAGGAACTATTACTCACATTAGTGATGATTATATTTTAGCTATTATTGGTAAAGAAACAAAATGGTTTTTTCCTGATGAATTAGAGGTAAAAAATGACTGAGATAGAAATACTAGAGCTAAAAGCTAAAAAAGTAACTGAAAAGATAAAACTTACTTGCAAAGAATTAGTAGATGAACAAAATAAAATATTAGATAAATATAAGCATTTGAAAGAAGGTAAATAATGAAATTAAAAACAACAATATTTGTACATTATATTGATAATAATGAAATTAAAGTAAAATTATTTAACACAACTAAAAAGGCTCAACATTTTGCAAAAACTTTACATAGAGATAGGTTTTATTTTGTAACTAAAAGAACTCAAAATCATAAAAATACTTATATAACAACACTTCCTAGTTTTTTAAAAGCATCTTGGACAATTCAAGATAAATGGAAATTTCCAAAAAAAATTAACGCAAAAGTAGATTATTAAATGATTGAATTAATACTAGTACTATGGACAGCAATTATAATAATAACCACTTTAATATTTTGTGTAGCTGCAATATTAATCGGTATTAACTATATTAGGAAAGCGTAACTAAATGATACCAAGTAAACTTCATTACAATAAAGATGAATTTATTAAAATTAAATCAAATTTTAAAACAAATGCTTTAATAACAAGTTATTGCCCTACATGTAAAGAACCATTTAAATATTACATAGATGATTTTACTTCTATTACTCATCTAAACGCTTACAATGATTTAACTTTAGTTTGTTATCACGAAAATACACCGTTTGAAAAAGAATTAGGCGATGAATGGAAAGTAAAAATAAGAGTTGATTTAAATATTAGCATAGTTGGAGAATAACAATGTTTGAAATGCCTAGTAGTTTATCTCAAAAAACTTTAAAAACTATGAGAGAAAATTATATTAAAAAAGAGAATAAAAAATATGAAAGATTATTCCTAGGAGACTATGAAATAAAAGTAGATAACATAAATAATTCTTATGAACTGCTAAAAATTAAAGAACCTGATAATGTTTTATATTTAGGCGATCAAAGTTATAAATATCAAGTAGGTGAAATAGTATCACTTCTCACTGAAAACAAAAAAGTTAACTATATTATAAAATCTATTGACCACGAAAATGATGGTCGTACTATTTTAGAATTGCCATACGCACCAAAGAATCGAAAAGAAAAAAGAGATTTAAAATTTAAAAGGGAAATAATTTAAATGTATAACGCTCAAATACTATTAGCATGTAACGGCAAAGAAATAAATCAGTTAACTGAATACGCAAAAAAGCACTATAAAAAAGGTAATCCAATAGATTTTATTTTACCTGTTGGATCAATAATTAATTACAATGCTGATAAAAAACTTACAAGATATAAAATTCTAGCTTATGAAGCAATAACAGTAGCCTCTTCTAATTACACATATAAAAATCAATTAATTGTACACGTAGAAGAGGTTTAAATGTCTGAATTAGATTGGCAAGGCTTAATCATAATAGTTTTTATATTAAGTGCTGCTTACATGTTAAAGGATTAAAAAATGCTTGAAGAAATAAAAGTAAATGATTTAGTTATTTTAAATGAAAAAAAATCAAAAGGAACTAGTTTATATAATATTTTATTAAAAGTAACATCAATTAGCAAATGGGATAATACTATTAATGTTCAAGATATTAAGGATTGTTTTAATAGATGTGCCTTACCCTTATCTGAATTTAAGTTATTTAACCCTAATGATTATCACTATAAACATAAAAATAATATTTTCACTAACAAGATCGATTCAGTGGAACATATTTATGAAAACGGTGACATAGATTATGTTATTAAATTTGATGATGGCAGAAAAAGAAATCTAAAAGAATGTACATTAATAAAAAAGGGAAAACCAATGAGATACAAAGTAATAACTAACTTACTAGAAAACTTTCCAAAAGATACTATTATTCAACAATATAAAAAACATGACTTATATAAAAATATATCTAGTACTAGTGGAGCTTTATCAAAAGACTTAGTAGAAAATAATCCAGGATTCTTTCAAAAATTAGATTTCACCGAGGAAAACATCAACACCTTACACAGTCAAATAGCTAATTTAAATAATAAATTCCATGCGTTTGGGATATCAGAAGGGTTTATAAAAGACTTTAAAGAGTTTGAATCTATTGTTAAACAAATGGGAGAGTTACTATAAATGGACATAATCTATATTTTAATGATAGTACTAGGCTTTATAATATCTAACTATTTTAACTCTTATAAAACATATCATTTAAAACAAAAGAATCAAGAGTTAAAAGATGAATTAAGCAACTTTATACAAAAAAATCTAAGCTTAGAAAGTAAATTAAAAGAAAATGATAAATATAAAGATGTACCAATACATGATATTTACGATATCAAAAGCTCTATATCTGAGATTCAAAGAATTGTAAAAGAATCAAACCATGACTTGAATAAAATTAGTGACACTTTAAACGATACTAAATATATGATTTATCAATTACATACAAAACATTATAAGGATTAAAAAAATGACAAGTTTTATAGTAGATAAATTAATCCAGTCTGATTATGATTTAAAAGATTGGTTACTAACTCAAGTACCTCAATGCTTAGGGTTATTATATGGTGCTAACTTTGATAACGATGAAAAAATAACTAAAGAAAAGATATTAAACTATATTCATACTAGCTATAAAAAATCACTTAATTATTACAAAAATAAAATAACAGAAAGTCAAAAGTTTTTAACTGAGATAAAATATGCAACTCATTTAAAATTAAATTATCTAAATAAATATCTTTTAGCAATGGAAGAAAATAATAAAACTTTAATTTCAGAAAGAACTAAATTTTATAAAGAAAAAGAAAATCTATCTAAATCTATTGAAAAAGTACAAACTTTATTATCTAAAAATCCTAGTGATATTATAAAACCTGGGTTAGAATCATCTTTAAAGTTTTTACAGGAGTCTTACGGCTTTTCATATAATAACGAGTTTTATAGTAAGTATTATAATTCGTTTCCTGAAACTTACGAGCTATATATTGAAAAAGAAATAGAACAAAATAAAAAAGATATAAAGTATTTTAGAAAAGAGCTTACTAATACCTTAAAGCGTAAGAAAGAAGCTTTAGATTTTTATCAAGAATATACAAAGTTTATCGAGGGTAATATTTAATGCAAACTTTCAGAGTAGAAATTAAAAACTGTTATCAGGCAACAATGTTTATATTAACTAATAAAGAATTACATCAAGTATGTGGGTTAATTCATGGTTTCCTTAATGAAGAAATGACATTTATTATTCAGGATCAAAAAACTTTAAGATATTTTACTATAGCTGAGATATTATTACTAGCTTTGGAATCAATTTAAATGACTAAAACTTGGATAGCAATTAACAAAAAAACTAAAAAAATATTCAACGATAAATTATACAAAAGTGAAGGTTTTTTAGTAGCCACTGTATACGCTTGGCATAAACACACATGGAATATACCAAAAGATAAACAAAACTTTGAACATAAAAAAGAATACACACAAAAAAATTATCATATTATAGATTTAAGTAAGCACTTAGAGGGGCTAATCAAATGAATAACAAAAGATCAACATTTCAATACGATAACGAAGGTAATCTATATCTAATTAAAGTAAGTGATCTAAATTATTTTAAGGAATTATTAGAGCAAATGGAAAATCAAAACCAGTCCGACTATGACGAAACTAATTATCATGAAAGTGCTGAAAGTATCTTTAATGATGAGTTTGCAGGTAAAGTTATAGAAGGAAACTTAACTAATATTAGTTTTGAAAATCCTATTGAAGATATAAAGGACTAAAAAATGAAAGTAAGTGAAGCAATCGAGATATTAAAAACTTTAGATCAAGATAAAGAATTAATTACAGCTATGTGGGAAGATGGTGCGTATGTATTTGATAAGTCATTTATAAACGATCAAACATTTAAAAGTGATTTAATAGAATGTGGTTTTAATCCTGATAAAATTATAGTAATAAGTTAAAGGTAAAACAAAATGATTAAAACTCCAAGCGGACAATATATTAACCCTGATGATATCTCATGTGCTTATCTTGAGTTATTTCCATACAAGCATAAAGAAACAGGTCAATTATATAAAGACTTTGATTTACCTGTTTATATGGAAAGTCAATGGTTTAAAGGCTTTGCTATAGAAGTTACTTTAAGAAGTCAGAAAGATAAACTTACAGCTTCATATGCTTATGAATCAAAAGAGCAGGCACAAAATGAACTAGATAAAATGATGGGTAATGTTCCTACTACTGATATAATCTCTAAAGAATACTTAGCAAGACATAAGTTAATACTTAAACAAATGAATGAAGATTGCGACAAATCAAAAGAGCTACAATTTTACTTTACTAAGTGGAGAGTAACTATTGATAATGATTCTAATAAAACTGAATACTATGATAACTTTGATAATGCTTTTAAAATATTTAATGAATATCAATTATAATGCTATATTTACAATCTACTTATTAAAATCAAACAAACTAATTTAAAATAAATAAAAAATAAAACCCTTGATATAAAAGGGTTTTATTTTTTTAAGTGTCGTTTTTATAGGGGTAGAGATCAAAGATTATTTTATTTATCAAAAATCAACATAGAGCATTAAATTTGAACATCTAAAACTATCATTTCTTTTATTCCAAAGTTAGAAAGCATCATTTTTAAAGTAGTATTTAAATCAATAAGCCCTACACTATGACACCTTTCTAAGGTAAATTGATTGCCTGCCAAGTGTAAATATTCGTCATAAGTAAATATAACTTTGTTTGGGCGTTTACCCGTTTTCTTAATCTGATTACCAACGGCACGACCTATATCATCTATCCAATTATAAAAATAACTAGACCATTTACTAGTATCAATAGTATTTAAATCAAGTAAACCATCAATAGTTATACGCTTTACTGCTTCTAATTCATCAATCTTATAGGGTAAAACCTTTAAAGCTATATAAACACCTGTTTGAATAAAGTGAGCCTTATACGCTTTAAAATGAGCCTTTACTCTATTAATAGTTTTCATTTGATTAGCAATCATAAATAGAACCTATATACTTAGAATTTGGCTTAGTTAAACTATGATAAGTAAAACCTAATTTGTCCCTGTAAATCTCATCAACCTCAATATCAAAGTGCCTGTTAATAGTACCTTTAGCGTTAGCCATACCATAAAAGAAAGAATTTAACTGTATAATATATTCGGGTGGTTCGGTTGAAAACTCTACTCTATCACCTTCAAATAAATCTAATCCATTAATATCCTGCTTACCAGTAAACTTACAAAAGATTAAATTATTAATATCATCAACTAACTGACAAGCGTCAGCCTCTACTACTAAACCTAATGATCTTTTAAATAATTTAACTTCAGTAATACCTATGTAAATATACTTAGTTTTAAAATCAGGGTCTTGATCTTTTAACTGCTCATCAGTAAGCTTGTAATATACTTTAAATTTATCAATCATTTTAATCTTACCTTTTTTAAAATATCCTATCATTATATCAAAAATATATATAAAATATATCATTTAGATATAGATAACTTGGAGCAAATGATGAGATATTATAAATGTGACGGCTGTAAAAAAGCATTACTTGAAGCGGAAGTAAATATACTGCAAGGCATACCCGCTTGGCTTAAGTCAAATAATCTTGGTAGAAACAAAGATAAAGTAATAGAAACTCAGTTAGAGTTATGCCCTAATTGCTACTATAAAAAGCTTGAAAGCAAGTGAGAATCAAAGCTTTACATATTTTATGTATACTTTGAAAGTTTATTAAATTGTAGTCAGTACTGACTATTACTTGATTTGATTATAGTCTATTGCTTAATTATTTGCTATTTCTTTAGAGTAAACTTTGTGATATCATTTTAATAGTTAGTAAACAGAAATCATGCCTGTTCGCTTATCTGCTGACTTATAACAGGCTCTTTTTTTTCTCAAACATTCAATATAAACTATTTACTCAATATGATAGAATTAATAAAAACATGTTAAAAGGATAACTAAAATGTCATATATTCCAAGATTAGCACTTGATATAAAAATACCTTTAAGCGAACTTATGATAAAAAGAGAATATAAACCACCTTATAACAGTGAAAGATGGGATATAGTGACAGATAATCTTATAGAGAAAATAATGTTTAATATCTATGGAGTAATGTCACCTATTAACCTATATGTACACAAGAAAGATTCTAGCAAGTACTTACCTATACTAACTTATATCAAACGTGTATTAGACCCTAAAGAATATCATTACCATACCGATAATAAAGAAGAAATAGCAACTATACAAATTGAAATAATAAGAGAGTTATACAGACTTAAAGAACATCAGGGATTATCAGATATAGAAAAACACATTAAACAAGACGCTCTTGACCCAACACATATGCAAGACTATAGACGTATAGCAATTATTGAGAGTCACTTAAAAAATTAACTTGATACCTTTATTTAATTGTTAGCTTAGTAATTTCTTACTAAGCTTTTTTCTTATCTCAAAATGTTTTAATTATTTTCTTATTTACCTATTGCATTAATATCACATGTGATGTATATTATATTTATAAGCATTAAAAAAGAAAGCGAGTTTAAAAATGATTCATCAAGCAAGTAAAAACATATTATCTAATGTAACTTTAGGTGATGAAATAATATCAGGTGAAAAAGTATTAACAGGCGATAAAGCAATATGTTTAAATCGTGGAGTTATAGAAAAACTTGATAACGGTATATTCAAAATAAGAAAAGATACTTTAGAAGGTGAAGTAGAAATGTATCTATCTAAAGATGAAATAAAAGCAATCTTAAACTGGATGTTATAAAGTATTTTAAAAGTCAGGATCTCACGAGATCTTGTATTTAGAATATAAAATAAGGAGTTTTAAAAATGGTAGGTAAAATAGTAACCTTTGGAGTTAATAGACAAATGGAAATCATAGAGTATAAAGAAGTATCTTACTCTAACCCAGATATCATAGGCAGATTTAAAGCAAAAGGTAAAAGAGGAGCTATAGTGTCAGGTTTTCATTATAAATCAGGCAAATATCAAATAGTTTAAGGAGCTAAACAATGATTAATTTTAAATACTTTGATATGTGGCGTAAAGTTGAACAAACAGATATTAAAACAGTAGAGGAGTTTTTAAATAAATACTGTAAACATGAAAGATATAAAGGTAGAGGTCAAGATTATGCTGACACTGTTCTTAATTCCGCTAAAGAAAGCTTAAAAAATAAAGGAAACACTATTTTAAGCCGTCATGAATCGGTTACGGGTCAAGTAGTAGCATTTTATAGAGAATTAACATCTGAAGAACAAAAGGAGCTTAAAAAATACAATGAAACAAACTAATGAACAAAAAAAGGCTACTCAAAGAGAATCAATGAAAGAGCTTAGACAAGCTTTTAAAGACTCAGGGTTAATCAAAGTAGAAATATGGGTTAACCCTGACAAAGTAGCTAAAATTAAGGGATTTGATGAATCTGCTTTAATCCCTAGAAGTAAAGTTGGTAGAAAGAAAAAAGAAATTTAAAATATTTTCTTTCAAACACTTGCAATTAAATATCACATGTGATATTATATATTTATCGGTTGAAACAAACCAATTATAAAAAAGGTAAAAAACAAAATGGACAACACTTTTACAGAATTTACAACTTTATCACAAACAGGAAAAGAAAATGCGGTAAGAGTTCATAATGAGCAATTTGGAACTAATTGGACAGTTGAAGAGGCAATGATGAGCATGGTTTTTTGTGGGTACTACTTTTATGAAAACGGTAAGAAAAAACATATAGCTACAATGGGCTGGACTGTTTAAATAGTATTTTAACTCAGAGCCTTAAGGGGCTTTGAATTTAGGATATTTTTAAAAAAGGTAAAAACAAAATGAACAGATTAACACTTATCGGATTAGTAACAGCGACACTAACAATTATCATTTTAATGGGTTTAGCTCCAAGTGCTTTATTTATCAATACAGATAAACCTACAGTTAACCAGCTTGTACAAATGATAGAAACTAATGATTTAAAAATTAAAAACCAAGCGTTAAGAAAATAGTATTTTAAAAGTCAGGATCTCACGAGATCTTGTATTTAGAATATGTCAGACAAGACGTTAAAATCATGACTCAAATCAATCTAACAGGTACATTTAAAAAACCTACAGTAATAAAAATAGGTAAGTACGCAATAAACTTTACGTACAGAGTGATTACAATTACTCAAAAAGATAGTTATATTCAAAGATATTTTTAAGGAGAATAAAATAATGAATCAACTCAATGAAAAATTAAAAATAAGGTCAGATGCTTATATTTACTATATGCTAAGTAATTTATTAACTGATAAACTAAATTTTTCAATAGTTAAAAAAATAACAAGCTTTATCTCAACCGCAATAAATAAAAGAAATCAAATAAGATTATTTATAACTTTAAATACTAGAAAATAAATGTCTAAACACATAGGATATATAAAAGCTTATAATTATGATGGCACATTCTCACTAGTAGAGCTTAAACTAAACAAATCTAATATCTATTACATAGAAAATAACAATCAAGTTTACATCACAAAAGAAGTATTAATCTATATGATAGATTTTTATGTAGCTGAAACAGGTAACACTGATATAGATAAAAATAAAATTCTCAATACAATTAAATGGAGTATAAAAAAATATAAACATGGTAAATTATAAAAAATCACTTGAAAAACAAATCAAGCAACAAAGTTCACTAACTTTAAAAATAGGAACTGAAAAAGAGTTAAAAGCTAGAGAACTGCATATCTTAGGCGATAAAATAAAACGCTCTACAGATAATGACCCTTTCGGGGATTATGCAGTATATAGCTTATATAGATAGCATTAAAAAAGCACTTAAATTAATTTAAGTGCTTTTTGTTTTCTAAATAAGTTTTATAGTTTAGCTCTAACTAAACAATCTTTAGCTTCTAATAACTTTCTTAAACCTGCTGATTTTTCCGCACTATCAGGAAGTATTAAATCCATATCTCTAGCTAAATCACCTATAGGCTTTGATATTTCTTGTAAATGTTGCGGTAGATGTTCATACTCAAAAAACTTAATTATAGGACTAGCCATTTTTATACCTCTTAAAATATATAAATACCCTTTGTAAGAATCAAACTTACGACTCCCTAGTTCGTAGCCAGGTACTCTATTCACTGAGTTAAAAGGGCAAAAGTTGCCATAAGGATTTACACCTTAATTCTCGTGAACTCCTCCACGTATTTTCTTAGTTAAACTATAGCAACAAACAAAAAGCCTATCAAATCCATTTGATAAACCTTTCAAATAAATATATCATATTCCAATAAAAAAAGCTACTGACATAATCAATAGCTAAAAAACTGACAAACATAATTAATAAATAAAATATTTGTGATCTTAGTATATCACCTTACTTAAATTAATTTTATCTTTAGAAATAAAATACATTAAAAGTAAATTATCTAATTTAATTGATTTACGTATAATCACAATTTTTTTAAATTTGTTTTTTCCTCTCAGAACCTTAAACTTAAAATCTAACTCCTTAAGAACAGTTTTAATATTTTGAGTAAAATACATAGAAAATTTTTGTAGTATTACATCAAAATCTATTAAATCAACCTTTAATAAAAACTCAGATAACTTTTCTTTTAATTCACTTAAAATCTTATCTTTAGACTCTACTAATTTAAATTCTTTAAAAACTTCCTTAGACCTTGAACTTAAATAATAGATTTTTCTTTTTCCTGAACTAGTTAGACTATATACTTCAGCAACTAATATTCTTTTCTTAAACTCAAAACTATTAGTAAGTTTACTTAATTTGCTTTTATTTACATTAAAAAGTTTTATAAGATCATTTGTATTAGCCGTTAAATTATAAGTTAAAAGGTCTATAACATCTTTAACCGCTTCTTTATTATTTATAAGTTTATTTATTGGCTTAAGTATTTTAGCTTTTTTATTCTTTTTAGCATTTATTTTTAAAATAGATTTATTTTTTTTATCTTCAGGAGTAACACTTTTTTTATAATTTTCTTTTAATTTTAAAGTCTCTTTATTTTTTGCATAATACTTTTTGTTCCTAATAGATAATCTTTCTTTATTATCAATATAATACTGCTTATTCCTAGCTTTAAATATTTCTTTATTATCAATGTAATACTGTTTAGTATACTCTTTAGTGCCTTCCATAATATTAAACCTTTTATTTTACATAATAACTTTTAGTCAAAGTTAAATTTCTATTTTTTTGCCTTGTTATTAAATTATCTATAAATCTATTAGTATCAGAAACAACTAATGTATTTTGTTTAACTGGCTTTTTAGGTTCTATAAATTTTACTTTTTCTTTAGTATTTACTTTATCTTTTACATTTAATTTTTCTTTTCTTTTCTTATCCCACTCTAATTTATATGCTTTCCTTTTTTCTTTTTTTTCATCGCTTAAAATAGGTTTAATTTTGTTTTTCTTAGCCTCATCTATTTTTTCTTTATTTTTTCTTCTATACTCTCGATTCCTGGCTAATATTTTTTCTTTATTCTTTTCATAACTTATCTGCCTTTGCTCTTTAGTTTGCGGCATTATTGTTAACCTCATTAAAATAGCTTTTCTTCAATGTTAATTTATTAATTTCCTGATACAAATTCATATTACTAGTTTCATTAGAATTATTATTTTTTAACGCTCTTTTAACTAGTTCTTTATTCTTTTGTATAGTCTTACTATCTTTCTTTTTATTCATTAGTCATCACCTGAAAAACAATCAAATATACTATCAAATATACTATCAAAATCTAAATCATTACTAAAACTGTGTCTTTTATTTTTAGAACTTAATCTTAAATAAATCAGGGTCAAAATTAAAACAATTATAACTATTACTGATATTTGATAAACCATTTAATTAACCCCATTTCTATAATCATAAGGTTGAGGTATGACATTAATATCAATCTCTAAACTTTCATTATTTCTTTTTTCTATTAAATTATTATTAGTATCTTTTTCTCTTATTATATTTAAATATTTATTATTTCTTTCTTTTTCACTGTCTAATGAACATTTAAGATATTGAATTTCATTATCTTTAGAAACACAACAATCAAAATTTAGTTTATTTATTTTTGAATCTAATTCTTTAAATTTATGCTTATAATAATTTAATTCCAAAAATAAATAAACTATTAGTAACCCCAATACTATATAAGATATATCCATTATATTAACCCCAATTCTTTTTGTACTTGTCTAACTTTTAAACCATTCCAGGTTGCACGTTCAAAAGTACCACTAGCAATAATACTAACATTTTCTAAAATCTCATAAGTTGTTTTTACTGGCATATTATCAAACTTATAAGCTATTTTAAAAATATCATTATGAGTTAATTTATTATTCTCTTCTTTAATTTTTCTAGCTTCAGCAATAATATTATCTTTATGCTTTTCTTTCTTTTCTTTTAAAGCTTGTACATATTCATTTTTTTTCTTTTCTGCAATTTTTTTAACTGGATTTGATTCAAAGTGAATATCGCACGTATTATACTCATCTTGCCAAGGATAATGATTATCTAAAGTTGTTGCAGGCTCTCTACAAATATTACATAAAATAATAACTTTTCTTAATTTAATAGCCTCTTCTTTATCCATTTTAATATAAGCACATTGCTCTTTTTCTTGCTCTTCAAAATCTAATTCTATATAAACATTCATTTAATTTTATCCTTAAGAGCTAATTAAGTTTAGCTCACTATAATTTTATTTAATTTAATCCAGTTGAGCCAAAACCACCAAAACCCCTACTAGTATCAGATAAATCTTTTAACTCTTTTATATCTACTCTAATAACTGGACAAATAACCATTTGTGCTATTTTCTTACCTTTTTCAATAAAATATGTATCACAACCATGATTAATTAATAAAACTATTATTTCACCTCTATAGCTTTCATCAACAGTGCCAGGAGTATTTAAAACTGTCACTGAGTGATTTAAAGCTATGCCGCTTTTAGGTCTTATTTGGGCTTCTACTCCTTCGGATAATTCTATGCTTAAACCTGTTTTAATAGCTTTGCACTCATTAGGATAAATAAGATTATCTTCTATAGCATATAAATCCATTCCTGAATCCTTATCATGTGCATAACTTGGTATTTTTGCATCTTCATGTAGTTTTTTTATATATAACATCTCTTGTATTTTCATTTTAATTTATATCCTTTTTTCTAACTTCCATACAATAATCACAATCGTCTATTTCGTCAGTTAACTTCCATTCACCGCAACTGTTACAATATCCCTGCGTATAATAATTTTTCTTTATAAGATCAGATTCACATTCTAAACATTTACATTGACAATTAATATTATATTTTCCCGCTTTCATTTTTTACCTCTGGCTTAACAAGCATATAACAAGATAAACAAATACCTATATCTAAAATAAGTGAGCTATTCCTGCAATTTGAACATTTAAATGTTTTCATCTTTCACTCCATAATAATTTAAATAATATATTTTCTTTCCACCTCTAGGCGAATAAGTATCTGATATCTCTAAAGGGTAATGATTCATTACATCATAAAAATATCTACTTAGTGACGTATCAGATAATTCTGTTAACTCTGGTAATAACAATCTTAGTTCAGGCATTGTTATCTGTTTTTTATCTTTAATCTCATTAAAAATTAAAGCTCTGTACTCTCTAACTTTTTCGTATATTTCAGTTCTACCAATTTTAAACCTCTTGATCTTTTAATATATTAAATTTTGCTAGTAAGGCGTTTTTATACTCTTTATTTGTGGTTTCTAAATCCTGGTTATCTTGTCTAATAATTCTTAAATCATCAAGGTTTTTGCAATCATTAACTTGTTTCAATACAGATTTTAATACGCTAGGAACTTTCTTTTTTTTATTCTTATTTATATTATTAATATGCTTACTTAAATCCCATATTCTATTATTTTGATCATCAGTAGGATATAAAGCATTAGCCTTAGTATCTTTTTCTTTAGTACAACTAGCTTTTACTTTTTGCATTCCGAGAGTATATAAAAATCTAGCTACACCCCATTTTACAGCAGCACGCTTAAATGAATCGCTTGACTCTCCTTTTTCTTTCTCAGTGTTTGATTCAGTTCCGCAATCCCATTTCCAAACCCATTCGTCATTTATTTTTATTCCTATACCTGCATACATATTGTCTTTAATTTCTTTATAATCGCTTTGCCAATTTTCAACCCCTACCACTTCGTCAAGTAAATCCATTACTTGTCTAGCGTCTACATAAGCAACACAAGTCGCTTCGGGTTTATAAGCACTAAAAGATTGCACACGCCATTTATAAGGTAACTCTTGCTTTAATTCCGCTAATATTTCAGGTGTTATAATTTTACTTGTCATTTTTAAATCTCTCCCTTTAAATCTTTAATTGTTTCTTTATAATATTCCTGATAGTTTTTTAAATTCTCTATCTCATTGTTAGCTTGTTCCAGATCATCTACAAGTTTATTTATTTCATTTTCTTTATTAGTTAAATCATCTTGCATTTTTTCAACAAACTTATCACGTAAAAGTAAACGCTCTTCTAATACCTCAATTCTTTTATATAAAACCTTATTTGTATTTTCTAAAACTGTAAATCTTTCATTTAAAACTTGAAGCTCTATCTTATAAAATCCTTTTGTAAAAGTCATTTGTTAACCCCCTGACTAGGTTTAAAATGCTTTATAGCATAAGCACAAGTTAAGCAAAAACCATTAATAACTACATTACAAACTACATTACATCTATCACAATATCTATATTTAACTTTGCTCATCTTAACCTCCTACATTCCATACAACTATGCACACAGTATAAAAACCAGTTATAAACAAACTAACCCACATTAAAGCTTCTATTTGATTACTTTCTAAAACTTGTCTTACTTTCATTCTTAAACCACCTCTACTGGATCAATATAATAACAAGGCTCACAAAAACTAACTAATATTTCTATAGTCCAGCTTTCACCTATTTCAAAATGCTTATTTTCTGTACTTAATAATATTCCGCACTGTGGGCAATTATTCATTTTTTTACTCCTTAATAATCCACATCAACACTACTAATATTTTCACACTTATTACAAAAATAAATCATAATAGGAGCTTCAAACAAACCTAAATCTACTAACACTTTTTTTCTTTGAATTATAGAATTACAATACTTACAAAATTCTGTCATTTTAATCTTACCTTTTAATAATCTATATCAATAACACTTTCACACTTGGCACAATAAAGAATTACAATAAGAATTTCAAAATTATCTATAGTTATTCTTTTTCTTTTTAGCTGTAAATTAATCTCGCATATTTTGCAAATTACTGAACTCATTTAAACCTTACCTTTTAATTTTTCCATCTCTGGAATATATAAATTTCGCACTTCTTTTTTAAACTTTTGAAAAAAACTTGATAGTTCATAACTATGAAAACTACTTTCTAACAAAAGATTTATTTCACCTGTAAATAAAAACTCTATTTCATAAAAAATATTTCTCGGTGAATCTTCAGGCCAACCCTCATATAAATAAACAAAGCTATAAAGTAATCCCGTTTTACTTTCATTATCTCGGATTACATAACCCGAATTGTCATTGTATTGGTTTTGTTCACCTAACAATATCTCTTTGTTAATCACCTCAGCCACTATAGGCATAAGTATTTTTTGATACCCTAATCTATCCATTAATCACCTCATCTTCACTTAAAAAGAACCATAATAAAACCGCACAAACTAAAGCTATACCAACAGGTAAAAACGGGCTATTATCTGTTAAAACAATTAAACCTCTAATCATTTTTTTACCTCCGTTAAACTTTCAGCAATATTTTCAGTTCTACCAGTTAAATTACAAATTTGTAATAATAAATCCTGAACTTTTAAACAAGGAATTACAGGCATATTGTGAACGGTTAAACTAGTTATTTCAGACACTAATTTATTAATTTGATCCATATTATTTTTAATTGACATTTTAAATATCTCCATTTCTATTTTCATCATAAAATTCTACGAACTTATCAAAACACTTAGTAACTATTTTATTTAACACTTCCATATGAACAGAAGCATTATAAATATTACTTTCAGGATCAAGAATATTATCAAAAAACCTGTTATATTCACTGTTATTAAAATGTCTTTTTTCTGGAAACTCTATACCTTTATCATCACATAAACTTTCTATGTAATTAACTATATAAACTGATCTAGTACCAGTCTTACAACCTTGATAAACTATATCTAAGTCATCAGTGGCTAAACTCCATAAAAACATGGCTTGATCTTCTGTTATAGTTATATTTAAAAACTGTTTTGCATACTCAGCGTAAGTAATTTCTGTAACACTATCAGCAGGCACAAACTCAGGATTATGCAACACTTCTAAGTAATCTATCCCTCTTCTATTAAATTCTTTTCTATAGATATGAAAAGGAACTAAACTTTCAGCTTTAAACTCTGCAAGTGTTTTAAATTCATTTTTTTTCTTTTTCTCAGCTCTAAAATCAGCTACTAAACCTTTATTATCTAAACCTTTAAACTTTTCTTGATAAGTCTTTTCTAAATCACTTGTTACGCTTCTAAATGTCATTTGTTTTTACCTCTTAAAATATAAAACAATCATAATTTTGTTTTTGTTTATCTGTTAAATATTCAGGTTTAACAATCTCATAACCTAATTTCTTACAAACATACTTTGTTAATAACTTACCTGCTCCTATACCTTCGGTTTTTATTCCTATTACCGCTTCTTTATTTCTAGTAACCTTTATAGTTAATTTAGGAAGTTGTGTTTTTAATTCTTGTTTTAAAACTTTTTCATCAGCAAATTTTGTCATTTTGTTTTTACCTTTAATTTCAATCGTTAAAACCAAGTATATATTAATCACATTTAAAAGTCAACTACTTCAAGAGATATTTTTACAATCTCTATGAGTTGTATTTTATCTCTTATAGTGTTACACTAATATTATTATATTTTTAGAGGTTTAAAAATTGATCGAAATAACTTTACTTAAAGTATTGCAAAAAAGAAAAATGAGACTTAGTGATTTAGCACTAGAAACAAAACTATCAGCTAACTTTTTATCTGATGTATCAAGAAACGTGAAAGGCGTCACACTACCAACTCTTAACAAATTATGCAAGGCTCTTAAGTGTCAACCAGGAGATTTATTAAAATATAAAGGAGAAAAAGATGGAATTTAAACTAAACAAAAAGGTTAAAATTATTAATCCTGAGTGTATACATTTTAACTCTACAGGTATTATAAAAGAAGTTTATACAGACGGAGAACCAAAAATAAGGGTTTTATTAGATAAAAAACAAGTACTTAGATATTTTAATACTGATGAGCTAAAAATATGTGTCAAATAAATATTTTTGGAGATATACCAACTAACAAAAAGCCGTTAAGTTTAAATTGCACTGTAAACGCTTTTAAATCTCATTATGAGTATAAACCTAGTACAGAACAAAACAAACATTGTTTAACATGTAAATCAGTGCAATCTGACAAAGATAAATACAATAATAAAATCTATCTTTGCACTCAACATTATAAATTAAAATTTGAAGTGTCACAAAGTCGTGTATGTGACGTTTGGAGTAAAAAATAGAATGGAAATAATCAAAAATATTGAAGGCGTTGAAGGCAAAGAACATAAAATAATTTTAGACTATGAAGATGTAGAAGACTTAAACAATAATAAAGACTTAGTAAATTTATCTGTAGGTAAAAAGAAAACACTTTTAATTTATATAGCGGAATTTCCAAACGATAAATTAAATCATTATTTAGAAAAACTAAGTATAAATAAACAAATTGAAGAAAGTGACAAAGCAATAGGAGTTAAAAGGAAATAAAATGAAAACCAAAGAACAACTAAAAGAATTAGATTTAGTTATCACAGCTAAAATATTATTAGAGTTTATCTCAATCAAATTTGAAAGCTTATCTGATAAAGACTTAAACTTAATTAAAAAACTTTACGCTGAAAATTCTTTAATCTGGTGGGATCAACAAACCGATTATTTAACTAACTTAGTTAATTTCTATCAAAATGAAGTAAATAAACTTACTAAATTAATTAAAGAAAGTAATTCACTTGATGATAGAATCAATTTTAGAAATTTATTACAAAATAATAAACATCACTTAAAAAATAATTTATTCAAACTTCAAGAATTAAAAGACTCTTTTGAAAAAGTGAAACCTAAATACAACAAATTATTATCAGGAGTTAATTAAATGAAAACAATACTAACAATCGGTTTAATAATCTTACTATCACAGTTTAACCCGTGTCAGGATAACAAACCGTTCCCTTTACCTTCACCAAGTGAAACACCTATTTTAACTAATCAACTTTAAGGAGTAATAAATGGAAACTAAACAAACTTTTCAACCTATAATGCTTGTTTTATCCTCAAGAGATCAAAAACTTTTAATCAACATATTTAATAAAGTAGCTGTACATTTTGGCGATGAGCCTGAGCGTGACCTAATGGATAAAATATTATATGAAATAGAGGATAAAAAATAAATGCAAGATTTTTATATTACAGAGTTAGATACCTGTGAAATAGATGAAAATAACAATGAGATTTATGGTGTAACAGATATACATGTCTTTATTCCTGATGAGCCTTTAGAAGATAATGACGATATAAACTCAATAGGGAATATTTCATTATGTGGTGAGGTAAGAGCTTTGGCAATAGAAGATGAAACCTTAACATGGCTTGATTTAATAGATGTAAAAAGTAACTATACCAAAAAAGATATAACATGCTCGGATTGTTTAAATTTATTCAATCAATTTTCAGGCTTTGAGGAGTAAAAAATAATGGAAATAAATTACAGTTTAAAACTTGAACTAACAGGATCAGACATTCAAGCACTAAAAAACATTCTTTTAGATTCTAGCTTTAAAACATATAATTCTTATGATGAAAAAGGTTATTATGAAAACAAACTTATAAACGAATTATTAGAAGAGTTAGGAGCTGAAGAATAATGAATATAAGCGATTTAGTAAAGCATAAAACTTTAAAAGGTAAATTCTATATAAGACTTAAAAAGAAAGCCAATAACCAATGTTTAATAGCTAATTACCCGTTTAGCACTCAGCATATTAAATGCTCAACCGATGATTTAATTTTAATAAAGGGATAAATTTGAAAAAACTTAAATAATTTACATATAATATTTAAGGTGGTATAATAGCAATACAGGAGTATAAAAAAAATGATAAGAGTAGAAACTAATAAAAAGGTAAAAAAAACTTATACATATTCAGAAAAGAATATAAAAGATTTAACAAATGAAGCTACAAGGCTAGGTGTTCATATTTCTGAAATACTTAGAGATATAGTGAATGATTATTTTGATAAAAGATAGAGCCTTAGAGCCTATCTAAACTATTGGAGAATTTAAACAAACGCTAAGACCAAATATATTTATGTAACATTCTTAGTTTAGCTTAAATTCTCCTAAAAAACAATATTAAAGGAGATATTTTTTAATGTCGGCAATTCAAAAACAAAACAATTATAGAGGAAACGTGACTAATCATAAAAGTGAGGATCAAACTTGGTATCTAAAATTTATCAGATACCCTAAAATAACAGCTAACGCAAAATTAATATACTTAAATATCAAAACAAACGATGTTAAATATAACGAGAATATTAAAAGTTTAATGCTTAAATGTAACCTGACAGAAAAAGCAGTTAGTAAGGGAGTAAAAGAACTTGAAAACTTAAAGTTGTTATCACGTGAGAGAATAAGCGTAGATGGTAAGTATTTATGGACTTATACTACTTATCCTTTTGATGATCAATCCCCCCTTTTCAATGGTATTGAAAGCAACCCCATTGCAAGCAAGGGTATTGCAAGCAAGGGTATTGAAAGCAATAGTATTGAAAGCAACCCTGTTGAATCAGACCGATATAAATATAAAGAAATAAATAAAACTAATTTAAATAAAACAAATAATAATAAAGATAATATAAAAGAAAATTTTGAATCACCTAAAGAAAAAATAGTTAATTTTCTATCTGAAGAAAAAACAAGCTTAATTAAACAACTTACAGAATTAAAGATATTTGAAAGTGTTGCTAAAGATTTAGTTTTTAATTACTCTAGTGACATTATTTCTAAACAATTAATTTATTACCCATATAGAGAAACTAGTGAACGCAACGCAGGTTATTTAGTTAATGCTATAAAAAATAATCAGGATATGCCTGACGAATACAAAAAACATTTATTTTCTTTGTCTATGAAAGAATTTTTAAATAAACACAGACCTGTTATGAGTATTTGGCGTTGTTCAATGGGTAGTAACCTAGAACAACTTAAAGAGAATATAGTTAATCCTGTATTAGTTCAACTAAGTAATTTAGATTATTACAGATCAATTTCAAAAGAAACTAGGCCCGAACTTGATGAAACATATAGTAGTTTTTTTGATGAAATACAAACAAAGTTCTTAAAAACATTTGAAATTATTTCTTTTAAAGAATTAATAGATATGATCTTAGAAGTTAAAGCAAATAACAAAGATATAAACATTAATTCTATAAGCAAAACCATATCAAAAATAATCAATAAGGGTGTTTAAATGAGTAAGATACTAGATTCTATACCACCGCATAATATACAAGCGGAAACGTCTGTTTTAAGTGCAGGTTTTACAAGTAAAAATTGTTTAGATGAAATGTTGAGTAAATTAAATGAGAAAAGTTTTTATATTACTCATCACGCTAAAATTTTTAAAGCCTTAAGCAATCTTAATTCTGAGAATGTACAAATTGATATTATAACTTTATGCGAAAAGTTAAAAGAAAATAATGATTTAGAAGATGTAGGCGGTTACAGTTATGTATTAACCGCAACTGAAAGTATTGTTCACGGTATGTTTACCAAACATTTAGAGATACTTAAGAACTTAGAAGTTAAAAGAGATTTAATAACATTTTCTTATGAACTTATAGAAATGGCTTTTGATCCAACAACAAAAACAGATGATTTATTAGAAGTAGCTGAAAGCGGATTATATGCAATATCTCAAGATAAATATACTAATGACTTAGAACATATGAAACAAACTTTTGAAGAAAAAGAACTTGAATATATGGGATATATAGATAATAGAGGTATTACCGAAGAGCAAAAATCTAAGAAAATAAATACAGGCTTTGAGCATGTAGATACTTTATTAGAAATACAGCCAGGAGGTTTATATATACTAGCGGCTAGACCTGCAATCGGGAAAAGTAGTTACGCTGTAAATTTAGCAACATATATTGCATTAAATCAAAATTTAGCTACTCCAATATTTAGTTTAGAAATGTTAAAAGGTAAAATAGCCGATAGAATTATCACGTCTGAGTTTGGTAAAAGTTATAATGATTTTAAATATGGGAATGTAAGCTCAACAGAAAAAGATAAACTAAAAGAAATATTTATTAAACTCAAAAAAGCTCCTATTTTTATTGATGATAAAGGTGCTGTTAGTCCGCAGGATATTAAAAATAAGTTACGTAAATTAAAAACTAAAGGGCAAAAAATAGGTGTTGTTGTTGTTGATTATTTACAACTTTTAAAAGGTAAAGGTTTTAACCGTGAAAATGAAGTATCACAAATTGCTAGAGAATTAAAAAATATTGCTTTAGAGTTAGAAGTGCCAATAATAGCATTAAGTCAATTAAGTAGAGCAGTTGAGCAAAGACAAAGTAAAAAACCTATTATGAGTGATTTAATACATTCATCAGAAATTGAAGCCGCTGCCGATGCCATAATAATGCTTTATAGAGAGGAGTATTACAACCCAGGAACTCGAACAAAAACAGCGGACGTTATAATAGTAAAAAATCGTGAAGGCTCAACGGGAGAAATAGAATTATTCTTTGATGGTTCGTTAACAAAATTTGCAAGCTTGGAGAAATATTAATATGTATAACGAATATTTTGAAGATGATATAGATACTTTGCTTAGAAAATTAGCTAGTGAGAAAAGATTTGTTGATATAGGTTTAATAGAGAAATATTCTAATAAAATTGAAAAGTGTAAAAATGACCCTGAAGCATTAGAAAGATTAGAGTATATTTTTAATGAGCTTCTTACTAATCAAGATAGTTGCAATCAGGTTATAAGTGATATTTTAAGCGTAAATAATAATACTCCTGATTATTTAATAGAGCCTAGAATAAGAGTATTAAGTGATAACGATATTGATATTCAGGATTTTATTAATATTAAAAACAATCAAATTTTATTAGATAAAAATAAAGGTAAAAAATGACTAAGATAGATTTATATAACAAAGATAATATGTTATTGATGAAAGATTACCCTGATAAATATTTTGATTTAGCGATAGTTGATCCGCCTTATCGAGATTTAAAAGATAACCAACCAACAAAAGATATGCGAAATAATGGGAGTATGAAAGATTTTGGAAATAAACCTAATAAAAGTTATTTTGAAGAATTATTTAGAGTAAGTAAAAATCAGATTATTTGGGGTGCTAATAATTTTAATGATTTATTACCTAATAATTGTGGATTTGTAATTTATAAGAAAAAAACTATTTCTGATACATTTACAATGTCTATGTGTGAATATGCTTGGATTAATAATGAATTATCTACTATATCAAAATTATTTGAATATGCTCCACAAGATAAATATAGAATACACCCCACACAAAAACCAACTGCCCTGTATCGTTGGTTATTAGAAAAGTATGCTAAACAAGGTGATAAAATTCTTGATACTCATTTAGGTTCAATGTCTATTGTACAAGCCTGTATAGAATTAGGTTTTGATTTAACAGGCTGCGAATTAGATCAACATTATTTTTTAGAAGGTAAAAACAGGATAGATAAGTTTGTTTCACAGTTAAATTTATTTCAAGAACAACCAGAAATTAACTATTATTTTTAGACGAGTTTAACCGTCTAAACTCGTCTAATTTATTATCTTAAATTACTATAGACAGTAATTAAAATTTACTATATAATGTAATTACTGTTAAATTATTGGAGTCTAGGAGAATATGACAGACAGAATAATAAAAAACAAGCTTGCTGAGTTAATGAAAAAGGAAAGATATAATAGTAAAACTTTAAGCAAAGTAATTGCTATAGATAACAGAACTTTATCAGGTATAAAAGCAAATAAATTAAAAGGTATTCACTACGATACTTTATTAAAAATATGTGAGTTTTTTAAAATAGAAGTAGGACAATTTTTATATATTGGAGAAGATTATGGAAGCTAAAATAAAAGAGTGTAAAGAACCGCAAGAGATTATTGATTTAGTTTTAGAGTATAAAGAAGCTGGATTTAATCAATGTAATACGGCTGATTCTTTAAATGTTAGAGGTTTTAAAAGGCATAACGGTAAAGAGTTTAAAGCTAGAGATATAAGTACTATTTTGTTAGCTAATGGCGTAAGAACTTTAACAAGAGTTAGTAAGGATAAAGAAGAAGTTAAGCAAGATTCTGAATTACCTAAACTAGATATCAATTTTGATGGTTTTAAAATAGGCGATAAAGTAAGAGTAACCAAAGATTATTTAAATAGATATAATCAGGTTGGAATTATTAAAGAATTTTTTACTTTTACAAGTAGTTGGACTAAAGAAGAGCAATTTTGTGCACGTGTTAGCTTTAATGTTGGTACTGATGAACTAAATCTAAATCAATTAGAGTTAGTTAAAGAAAAAGTTAAACAAGAGTCTAAAAAAAATACTAATCAAGAATTTAAAATAGGTGATAAAGTTAGAGTAAAAACCTTATATTTAACTGATGTTAATAAAATAGGTATTATTAAGGGAATTGGAACAACAGACAAAAATTTTATTGTTAGTTTTGATGATTTTAACGAGACTTCATTTCATAAATATCATTTAGAATTAATTAAAGAAGAAAAACAAACACTTATGTATGTTTATAAACCTAATGATTTAGTTAAAATAAATAATCCTGAATCTAAATATCATAATATGACTGGTATAGTTTTAATAGATAATGGTTTAAGAGATGGTAGCTCACATAATAATATTTATATTCAGTTGCCGTCTGAATCAGAACCAGTTTTAATACCTATAAAAGATATAGAAATTAACGATAAAAATTTATTTGGAGCAAGTCAAGCAAGTATTGATTTTGTAGAGAATCAAGATCAAAAAACAGAGTTTAAAAAAGCTGATGATAAGCTTAAAGTAGGCGATAAAGTTAGGGTTAGTAATAAAGGTTGTCCAGAATATAATCAAGTAGGAATTATATCAAGATTTGAAAGTGATGTTTTTCATAATTTTGCGATTGTAAATATTGATGGTCAAGCTTTTAATTATCATCAAGATAATTT